>ERZ802822.1609-NODE-1609-length-13440-cov-8.744518_pt1 | contig 13440 bp, 15 predicted proteins | sample MGYA00345649_ERZ802822 | MGnify/ENA primary metagenome ERZ802822 (study PRJEB30503, sample SAMEA104212359) | marine metagenome | biome: Westerlies Biome; feature: [SRF] surface water layer (ENVO:00010504) within the epipelagic zone...; material: water...
TCTTCTTAGCTTTTTTCTTAGCTACTTTACGCTTAGCAGTTTTTTTCTTAGCTACTTTTTTCTTAGCTTTTTTCTTAGCTACTTTACGCTTAGCAGTTTTTTTCTTAGCTACTTTACGTTTAGCAACTTTTTTCTTAGCTACTTTACGTTTAGCAACTTTTTTACGAGTAGTTGTTACTTTTTTCTTAGCTACTTTACGCTTAGCAGTTTTTTTCTTAGCTTTCGCTTTCTTTTTAACCATACATTCCTCCGCGGTATTGGTGGTTAATTATTAGTTTAGTAAAAACATTATTAAAAACAAGTAAAAATTAGATAAATTTTTAAATAAATATTTTTATTTTGTTAACTTAATTATAAAATCCCATTCGGTTTTTTCTAATTTTGTTATTGATAATCTATTACCTCGTTGAACAACTCGCATTTTAGATAATTCTTTATAAGATTTTAAATCTTTAAGTGTTACTATTTTTTTAAACTTTTTTTTAAACTTTACATCTACCATTAACCATGTTGGTGCATCTTTTTTACTTTTAGGATCATAATATTTTGCTTTTTTATCAAACGCAGTATGATCAGCATATGCTTCTTTGCATATTGTCATCTGGCCATATATTCCGGGGGTTTCACAATTTGAATGATAGAAAAATGCATTGTCACCAATGCGCATTTCATCTCTTATCATATTTCGAACCTGATAGTTTCTTATACCATCCCATGGTTCAGTTTTATCACGTGCCAGGTCATCTATATCATAATCTTCTGGTTCATTCTTCATTAACCAAAAGTTCATTTTAGTGATTCATTAAGGTTTCGATTGATGTTATCTAGTTCGATCTCTATAGATTTAAGCTCATCTATTTTCATCTCATTCTTAATATCTGATCCAGCTATATTAAGTAGTACTAATATTAAAAAATAGTCATGTCCTACATTCTTAGTTTGAGATTTTACTTTTTCTGCTTCATTAACTATCCGATCACGTGATTTTAGGAGAATATCTTTTTCTTTCTCGGTACACATAACCGAAATATCTTGTCCTAGTATATTTATGTCTACTTTAGTCTTTTCCATAATCTTTTATGTTTTCTATCCTTTCAAGTAATGATTTCAAATGAGATTTTGCCGTTTCATTTTTTTTTATTAATGAAGCTTTTTCAGCAACCAATTGACCTTGTTGATTTTTTAATAATTGGTTTTCTAAATTTGTAGATTGGTACTGATTATCGAGAGCTTTAAGGTTCTCTTTTAATATATTCAATTTATCTAATATATCTGACATACTGTATAATATAGTTTTAGTAACTACATTAATCAATAAAATTATTAATTTACATTGCTTTTCTATGAAAAATTCTACAAAAGATCTTATCGAAGAAATAATTGAATTGGATGATTGCCCCTTCACAGAATTTGAAGTCCATGGATTTTTTATAGGGTTGGTACTGTCGTCTGAAGAGCAAAAGACAAAAAAAGATAAAATGATGAAATTTTTAGATTTGACTGAAGAATCTCAACCTTTAACTGACAAGCTTACAAATCTAATAAGTTCAGAGTTATCAAAAGATTATCTTGAAATATACCCTGAAAGTGACTACATGATGAAAGAAAATATTGATATTGCTACCGCCCTATCTGAGTGGACATATTATTTTCTAATTTCATATCAAAATAGTTCATCATCTAACGATGATTTAAGAGAAAAAGAGATTTTAGATATATTTGATGAAATAAGCCAGATAAATCAAAAATATCAAACTGATGATAAATGTTCACCCAAGGATAACTTCAGCGATATAAATAGCTACATTACAAAATCAGCTTTATACTTATTTAAAAGGAACTTGAATGAATGATGACTTTATAAATAGAAGGAAGAAATTGCTTAATAAAATAAGTGATAACTCTTCATGTATTATTTTCTCCGAAGAAGAGAAAACCAGGAACAACGATGTCACATATAAGTTTAGGCAGTCGAGTAATTTCTTTTATTTGACAGGTATAGACGATCCTTCATTAGTGCTTATTATTACGAAACATAATAACAAGACTTCTACAACATTGATTTGTCATAGACCAAATGATAAAGACCGTATTTGGACGGGACAAATACCTTCTAATTCTTCGTATAGGTCCAAATATAATTTAGATAGTGTTATTTATTTTGATGAAATAGAGAAAATCAACCTAAGAGATATAGAGAATTTATATTATGAGTTTCATCATCATGATCGCATGGTGGAATTTTTATCAAACTTAGAAAGTTCAGTTACCAGCAGATACTTAACTAATTCTAATTACTTATCATCTAGGCTAGACCTTTCTAATTTGATATTTGAAATGAGATTAATAAAGTCAAGTCATGAAATTGATGAAATAAAACATGCAGTATCAGTTTCCACTAAAGCACATATTAATTTAATGAAAACTTGTAAACCTAACTTGAAAGAATATCAAATTGAATCTGATTTCATGAAAGTTTGTATGGATAATGCATGCAATCAAGCATACCCTGCTATAGTTGCATCCGGTAAGAATGGCACTATCCTTCATTACACTAAAAATAACTCTACCCTAAAAGCTGACGATTTACTTTTGGTAGATGCAGCTGCTGAATATAAAAATTATGCTTCTGATATTACCCGTACAATACCCATATCAGGTAAATTTAATCAATATCAAAAGCTAATTTATAATATCGTACTAAAAGCACAGACTATGGCAATTAAATCTTGTCTTGTTAATCAAACCCTAACAAACATTCATAGAATAGCAGTTAGATATATTGTAAAAGGTCTCTTGGATGTAAAAATACTTAGAGGAACATTAGAAAAGAACATTGAAAGTGAAAAATATAAAAAATTCTACATGCATAATACTGGACATTGGCTGGGACTAGATGTTCATGACCCTTGTCCATACGTCATCAACGGTAAGCCTGTGAAGTTAAAACCAGGAATGATTTTTACTGTAGAACCAGGGATATATATTTCTAAAGATAGTGGCGTTGATAAGAAATTTCATAATATTGCTATTAGGATTGAGGATGATGTTCTGATCACTAAGAAAGGTCCAATAGTTTTATCTGAAGCTGTTCCAAAAACTGTCACTGCTATAGAGACTCAAATGGCTCATGGCTAAAAAATACGATTTTGTTGTTATAGGTGGCGGACTTGTAGGCTGTATGGCATCTTTATCTATTAGTAGTAAGAATAAATCAGTTTGTTTAATAGAAAAAAACAAGATCAATAAGATTATATCAGATGATTACTCTCCACTTTCACTAAGTATAAATTCTGTAAACTTTCTAAAAGAAAAAAATATTTGGGACGAAAATTTAATTAAAAGTAATCTAATTGAATCACTATATATAAAGCTTTTTAATAGTTTCAACACAATAAAAATATCAACTAGCGATATAAATTTTGAATCGATTGGGCAAGTTGTAGATAAAGCATCTTTTTTATCTTATTTAAGAAACTTGTCTAAGAAAAATAAGAATATTGATGTTATAGATAATACTGAATTAGATATAAAGCAACTGGAGTCATTATCAAAAATTTATCTACCTAATGAGTCTGAGGCGATAGATTTCGGTCAACTTATAGTCACAGATGGAGCTAACTCCAAATTTGCAGAAAAGCTCAATATACCTTACAAGAATATTAACTATGATCAGACATCATATATCTTTAATGGTGAATATGACTCGATGGAGAAATCGACTGCACAAATATTCACTGATAAAGGTGTATTTGCTGTTTTGCCTGGTAATGGAAATAAAAAATCAATTGTAGCAACAATTCATAATCAATTTATTGATGACTTTAAATTTGAATCTAATACTGTTAATGAAAATTTATTAGAACGTCAGCTCTTACCATATGTAAAAAATTTAAAAAATCTTAAGCTTATTTACAAACATCCTCTTAATACAGCTAGATTGGACAATTGGTTTTTTAAACAGACTCTATTTTTAGGAAATTCATCACAGCTATTACACCCATTTGGAGCTCAAGGATTTAACTTTGCATTAGATTGTATAAAAAAGCTTGATACACAATGGGAATATTTATCTAGTAACGATAACTCTACTGAACATGTAATAAATGATATTACTAAAAGAAGAAATGAACTTTTTAATGGAATTGATTTAACATCTTCACTGTTAATGAAAAATAATATACTTGCAGCAATCTCTTCATCTTTTATTGCAAAAACCCTAAACTTATCAAATACGATTAAAAACTTTTTTATTAAAAGAATCCTAAATATATAACAATATGAACTTCAATATATCTAGCACGAGTCTTCTATCTTACATTATGGCCCTGAGTCTAAATAAATATGGAATTGATAAAATAAGTGTAAGAAAACAAAATTTGAAATCATACGGCAGATATTATTCACTTAATTACTTTAGTAAGAAATTTTTGGAACATATAAATATTTGGGATCATATGGAATCAAAGTCTATCGTTCCATACAGTACTATTGAAATATATAATAAAGATTTAAAGACTCTATCTTTCCATGCCAAAGATATAAATATTGACTACTTAGGTTATATTATTAATGAAGACAATCTGATAAATTCAGTAACAAAAAAAATTACAGCTAATAAAAACTTTAACTTTATTTCTGAAAAGAATTATTCTGATAATCTCTCTACCTCTACAAACATAATTTCTGATTACAAAGATGTGTCTCCTGAAATTCAATCAAAAAACTATACTTCGAAAACTTATAATCAGACAGCCATAAACATTAATATTACTCATTCAAAATCAAATAATAATGTTCCAAGACAAATATTTTTCAATAATGAAATATTGGGTTTTCTCCCTATTAATGAGTATTGCTATAATTTAATTTGGAGTATGCCAAATAATTTATTTGAAAAAATATCTTTAGAGGATATGAAAGAATATAAAACACTTATTGAAAAGAGAGCTAATTTTATTCTAGGTGAGATTCAAGAAATAACTATCGGGGAATCATTTCCTCTGTCTGCTAGACATGCAGATATATATTTTTATCAAAATAATTTACTTATCGGAGAATCAGCGCATAAATTTCACCCACTCGCGGGTTTGGGTTTGAATATGGGTATTGAAGATATATCATTTCTCACACAATTAATCTTAAAACATCATGATTTGAAAGTTATTTCTCGTGAGTATGCAATCAAACGCATATCTAAAAACAATAGCCTTCAACATATACTTGATTTAATAATACAATTTCACTCATCTGAGTTGATGCCAGATGATTTTAAAAAATATCTTTTAAACTTTTTTGATAAAACACTATTAATGAAACCAACTATCATTAAAAAAGCTACTGGTTGTGATAATAGAATTTAATCAATCAATAAATATAAGGCCACAACTATCAATAAAGCAGAAAATATATTTTTAACCTTCTCTGGATCTATAATTTTCAAGAGGTATACACCAGTATAAGATCCTAAAATACTTGAAGGGATAAGAATCAATAATGACAAATGATTAAGTTTCTCTGTATAAATACTAGCATTAAGTATGAACATATAAATCAGAGATGTTATTGCTATTATCAAACCAATAGCAGATGCAGTAGCAATTGATTTTTTAATATCATTAATAATGAAAGATAAGTAAGGAACAGATAATGTTCCGCCACCTATCCCCATTAAAGAGCTTATAGTTCCATTACTAAAAAAATATAAATATCCAATCTTATTTAATATCTTAATATTGTCTTTAATAATTCTAGAGTCACTTATTAATAACATAGCTAATACTATTAATATTAAGCTATAAATAATTTCAAGTAATTCTGAAGAGGTATGTTCAAGAATATAAATACCAAAAAAACAACCTACACTTACAAATAAAAAATATTTTCTAACTAATTTTAGATTTATCAACTTATTTTTGTAATGTAAATATGAACTTGTAGAGCCAGCAAAAATTATACATATTAGAGATGTATAAACAGCTACTTGTAATTCATGACCACTAAACATATCAAAATATTTATGAATTATCATCAAGCCGGGTACAAATATAATTCCACCACCCAGACCAAGCATTCCTGCTGTAATCCCTCCAATAAAGCCGATAAGTATGTATACGTATATTAATTCCATATGTTATGCATCCAAAGTGAGTACATTCTAGTTTAAAATCTGGTTAAATATGGCATAATAAACCGAATTATTTTAGTAACCACAACCAATTAACAGTTATTTAGGAAAAAATCATATGTCAGGACATCACTTTTTATTCGTACCAGGGCCATCTAATGTTCCCTCAGCAGTTCAACAGGCAATACATTGCCCTATGGAAGATCACAGAAATCCAACAATACCAGATCTAATCCAGCCGATTACACAAGATTTAAAGAAACTTTTAAAAACAGAAACAGGGAAAGTTGTTTTTTTCCCATCATCAGGTACAGGTTGCTGGGAAGCAGCATTACAAAGTACGCTAAATATAGGTGATAAAGTATTAGGTGCTAGTTTTGGTCAGTTTAGTATGCTTTGGCTAGATATGTGCAAGAGACTTCAATTCGAAGCTATCACAATGGAAGAAGAGTGGGGCACAGGCGCTAATCCTGAAAGTTATCACAGAGAATTATCAGCAGATAAAAACCATGAAATCAAAGCTGTACTGGTCTGTCAAAATGAAACAGCCACAGGTGTTAGAAGTGATGTACAAGCTATCAGAAAAATCCTTGATGATTTAAATCATCCAGCGCTTCTTTTTGTAGATGGAGTTAGTTCTGTTGCAAGTTATGAATTTGAAATGGATAAGTGGGGTGTCGATGCAATTGTAAGTGGTTCACAAAAAGGCTTTATGTTGCCTGCAGGACTTGGAATATTAGGCGTCAGTCAAAAAGCCATTGCATCAATGAAAGACTCAAATTATCCAACATGCTATTTTGATGTAGCTGACATGATAGAAAAACTTGATGGAGGTTACCTACCATATACACCTCCTGTAAATCTACTAAGAGGTTTTAGAGTTGCTATAGATATGATTTTAGACGAAGGCCTTGAGAATGTATGGAAAAGACATCATCGCTTAGCAGAAGGAACTAGAAAAGCTGTAACAGAAGGCTGGGGTTTAAAGCTATGTGCTAAAGAGGAGAAATGGTATTCAGATACTGTTTCAGCAATTATGGTGCCCGAGGGAGTAGATGGAGCTAAAGTTATTAGTACAGCATTTCATAAATATAATCTTGCTTTAGGAGCTGGTCTGTCGAAAGTTGCAGGTAAGGTGTTTAGAATCGGTCACTTGGGTGATCTGAATGAATGTATGTTATTTGGTGCAATTTCAGGTGCTGAGATGGCCATGTTAGATAATGGTATTAAAGTCGAGCCTGGTAGTGGTGCAGCAGCTGCATCTAAGTACTGGTCATCAAATTAGGAGATATTAAATGAGTAAACCAAAAGCCATAGTAACAAGACGCTGGCCTACAGCAAATGAGGAGAGACTGAAAGAACATTTTGATGTTACATTTAACGAGTCAGATGTACCTTTTACATCTGATCAACTTAAAGATGCTCTTAAAAACTGTGATGTATTCATGCCAACAGTTACTGATAAAGTAACACGTGATGTATTAAGCGTTGAGGGCAGAACTGCTAACATGATTGCTAACTTTGGTGTTGGTTTTAACCATATTGATATTGAAGCTGCAAAAGAATTAGGTATTACAGTATCTAATACGCCATCTGTACTAACGGACTGCACTGCTGATATTGCAATGTCACTTCTACTTATGGTTGCAAGAAGAGTTGGACAAGGTGAAAGAGAGCTAAGATCTGACAATTGGACGGGGTGGAGACCAACACACCTGCTTGGTACCAAAGTTACTGGAAAAAAACTCGGTGTTATTGGATTTGGAAGAATTGGCCAGGCTGTGGCTCAACGAGCTAAATTTGGCTTTGATATGGATATATTGTATTGGGATCCGTACGATATTCCTCAAGATATTGTAAGTAAGTTTGGTGCTACTAAACTTGATACTATCGAAGATATTTGTAAAGAATCTGATTTTGTGTCTGTTAATTGCCCAGCAACTAAAGAGACATTTCATTTAATGAATAAAGAAAGATTTGAAATGATGAAACCTACAGCATTTGTAATAAACACAGCGCGTGGAGATATTATTGATGAGAAGGCATTAGTTGATGCACTTGTAAATAAAGAAATTGCTGGCGCAGGTTTAGATGTATTTGAAACAGAACCTAACTTGCCATCAGAACTTAAAACACTTGAAAACGTAGTCTCATTCCCACACTTGGGAAGTGCTACTATAGAAACTAGAATCGCAATGGGTGATACAGCTATTAATAATGCTCTTGCGTTCTTTGAAGACAAAGACCTGCCAAATAAAGTTGTTTGAGTAAAATTCTAGATGTCGTTGAGAGATATTGCACATTCTTTATTTGAAGAAGCAATAACTCTTCAACGACCATCAAATATAGTTCTAAAATCATCTGAGAAATATAGCGAAGATTTTTCTAAAGCAGATAGGATATTTCCTATAGCAATTGGTAAGGCATCAGTAATGATGATGGATGGCTTGCTTGAGTATCTCAATAAAAATCATAAATCGAAAATCTATAAAGAACCTATAGTTGTAAGTAATCCTCAAACTAATAGTTCTATCTACAACTTTAATCATATAATTTCATCTCATCCAACACCTGATAAAAAAAGCGTAACAGCATCTAAAGAAATCTTAAATTATATATCAGAGTCTAATAGTAGCGATCTTGTCGTATTCTTGATCAGTGGCGGAGGATCCTCCTTGTTATCATACCCTGCAGATGGAATAACATTAAATGATAAAATTGAGCTCACAGATTTACTCCTAGCCTCGGGTTGTAACATAAATGAAATTAATACAGTTAGAAAACATGTATCAAAGATTAAAGGTGGTAGATTAAATGCTGCAGCTCTTCCAAGCAAATCTATCTCTCTAATTATTTCGGATGTTATTAACGATGATCTAAGTTCAATTGCTAGTGGCCCAACAGTCGCTGATGCAACTACATTTAACGATGCTATTAATGTTTTAGAAAAATACAATATTTTTGAAAAAGCTCCTATTTCTATAAAGAAGTATCTTCAAAATGGAGTAAAAAATAATATATTGGAAACACCGAAACAATTTTCAAATAACATAACAGAAATAATCAGCAGTAATAATGTGTTTAAAGAAACTTTATCGAATCTTGCTAAAAATAAAAAATTCAATGTAATTAACATAAATCAACCTTACGAAGAACTAGCTATTTCAGATGCACAAAAACTATTTGATGAAACAACTAAGGTTAAATCAAGTAATACAATTTTAATCTCAGGAGGTGAAACACTTGTTAACTTAACTGGTAAAGGACGTGGAGGTAGAAATCAGGAGTTTGCGCTATCATTTCTTAAACACTATCTTAGCTCTGATGACAACAGAGAGATATGCTTATATTCTGTAGGTACCGATGGTATTGATGGGCCTACTGATGCAGCAGGCGCTATTGTTGATACTAATACTATTAATTCATACAATTCCAGTGGTCTTAATTTGGATCAATATTTATCCAATAATGACTCATATACGTTTTTTGATAAGATCAATGCTCTAATTAAAATTGGTGCTACTGGAACTAATGTTGCTGATATACAAATTACTATTATAAAGTAGAGTTTAGGATAAATTTCTCAAACAACTTGTATATCTTCTTAAGATTTCGTTCAGTATGAGACTCGGACATAAATCCAGCTTCATATGCAGATGGAGCAAAGAAAACCCCATTTTTTAGCATATGTATGAAAAACTTATTAAACTCTTCTAAGTTAGAGTTTTTAATATCTTGTATATTTTTAGGTATATCATGCGTAAAGTATAACCCAAACATTCCACCTTCAGAGTCAGCATGAAATGCATAGTTATATTTGTTAGCAATATTATTTAGATTATCTACAAAAGATTTCGTTTTAGAACTTAATTTTGTAAAAAAAGTTTTCTTGGAAATTATTTTAAGTGTTTCCAATCCGCAATGCATAGCTAATGGATTTCCTGATAGTGTCCCTGCCTGATATATAGGACCTTCAGGAGCTAACATATTCATTATTTTAGACTTACCTCCAAATGCACCTACTGGGAGACCGCCCCCAATAACTTTTCCAAAAGTAGTCAAGTCTGGATTAATGTTGTAACAATGTTGAGCGCCTTTGAAATTCACACGAAAGCCTGTCATTACCTCATCAAAGATTAGAAGAGAACTATTCTGTGTACATAATTTCCTTACGAGACTTAAGAAAGATTTATCTGCCCTGACAAAATTCATATTCCCAGCAATAGGCTCGATAATGACACAGGCTATTTTATTTTTGTATTTACTAAATATTCTCTTTATTTGATCTTTATCATTATACATTAAAGATATAGTATCTTTAGAGGATCCTTTTGTTACACCACTAGAACTTGGCTTGCCAAAAGTAGTCGCGCCAGACCCTGCTTCTACTAAAAATGCATCGCCATGTCCATGGTAGCAACCGTTGAATTTAATTATTATATCTTTTTTTGTATAACCTCTTGCAAGTCTTGCAGCACTCATAGTTGCTTCAGTTCCAGAGCTTACCATTCTAACTTTTTCTATAGACGGAATATGCTTAACAATAAATTCTGCCATCTCGGTTTCAGCTTCATTCGGAGCTCCATAAGTCAGCCCATTTCTTGAGACTGAATTGAGTTTTTTCAGAATTCTTTTATCACTATGACCTAAAATCATTGCACCCCAAGATCCAATAAAATCAACATAAGTATTATTATCAACATCAGTTATCAATGACCCTTTAGATTTTTTTACTATAAAAGGTGTTGAAGATACAGCAGCAAAAGACCGGACTGGAGAATTAACTCCACCAGGAATAACTTTTTTTGTTTTATTAAAGATAGATTTTGATTTAATACTTTTCATTAATAAATCCTTTTAGTGCATGTATTGTTTTTTTTATATTATCCACATCTTCTCTAAAAATACCATTACTAATAGCAATCATGTCAGGTTTATAAATTGTAACAGAGCTAATATTACTTATATCTATTCCACCGATTATACACATCGGAATATTCTTAACTTTATAAAAATCTTTAACTATCTCGTCCGTCAATGTATTTGTACCTTTCTTTGTTTTACTTGGGAATGCTGCACCAACAGAAAAATAGGAGATATTATATTCTTTCATTTCATTGAAGCTGTTAATATCTGATCCACATGAGTATCCAATAACTACATCAGGCCCCATTATTTTTTTTATATTTTTTAATGATAAATCCCTCCTTCCAACATGAATACCTGCACCTTCATAATTTTTAATCAAATAGTAATCATTATTTATAATTAGTTGAACTTCGGCATCAATACAATATTTATAGATGTTATTTAGAAGAAACCTCCTTTTTCTAGAGGAAATATTTGGCGCTCTGAATTGAAATATAGATATTCCACTATTAATTACAATAAAACATTTTTCTAAGTATTCACTATCTGAATCTATATAGTTTGGTGATATTGGGTAAATGCCTGTAAGTTTATTTTTCATAGTATCTTTATATTGATTAATTATAACTAAGAAGTTAATCTTTACGAAATTATGAAAAAGTATCTCTGTTTAATATGTGGCCTTATTTATGACGAGGCAAGTGGATGGCCTGAAGATGATATCCAACCTGGCACTAAATGGGAGGATGTACCTGATACGTGGATGTGTCCTGACTGTGGTGCTACAAAATCTGACTTTGATATGATAGAAATCACATAGCTATGTTTTTAAATGCCACTGATAGGCAAATCCTAAAAATAGCAATCCCATTAATATTTTCTAATCTATCTGTTCCTCTTGTAGGGCTGGTAGATAACGCTGTACTAGGACATCTTAATAGTCCACTTTATCTTGCATCTGCAGGGCTAGGCGCAATTATAATGAGTTATATACTTTTCAGTTTTGGTTTTATCAAATCAACTACAACAGGCTATATCTCTCAACTTGATCATCTATCACATGAAAAAACAGTTAGTAGCATTTATCAGATATTTATCATTTCGTCATTAATATCTTTTCTGTTAATACTCTTCAAAGATAATTTAATAAATTACTCATTGTCCATTCTAGGCGAAACTGGACCGATTAATGATAATGCAAAAATTTACTTAGATATAAGATTTTGGTCAATACCTGCAATATTCCTTCGAGATATATTCATTGGTTATCTAATTGGAGTTAAGAAAGTATCCATGGCTATGAAAATAATAATTTCTGTGAACCTCTTGAATATAGTTTTAGATTATTTATTTGTATATGTGTTACTTATGAGTATTGAAGGAGTTGCGTATGCATCACTTATAGCAGAATCATCGATAATTATATTCATAAGTTTCTATGTATTTAATGATAAAAGGTTTGTGAACAAGAAAGTATTCTTATCGTCAATAATAAATTTCTCAAAGTTAAAGAATAAACTAATAGTGAATGGAAACATGTTTATAAGATCCATTATACTTATGACATGCTTTGCCCATTTCATGAGTCTTAGTGCAGATTATGGTGAGATAATACTTGCTGCAAATACAATCTTATTAAACTTTTTCTTCATTTTTTCTTATGGAATAGATGCATTTGCTCACGCGACCGAAGTGATGGTAGGTAATTCTGTAGGTGAAAGGAATGTTAGAAAATATGATACATCGATTGTTTCAAGCTTCAAACTTACACTCTCCATAGCTATCATGTTTTTATTATTTTTCTTAATATTTTCAAATCATATTATTTATAGTATTACGACTCATATCAATGTCATCGCATCTGCTCAACAAAATATTATATTTCTATATATGACAGTAATATTTGGTTCAATTGCTTTCTGTATAGATGGGATATTAATAGGCGCTTTACAACATGTAAGGATGAGAAATGTAATGGTTCTATCTGGCATAGTCTATCTATCTAGTTTCTACCTTTTAGAGATTAGTTATTCAAATATGATTTGGTACCCTTTTATATTATTCTTTATTTCTAGAAGCATATTGCTATATATTTCACTTAATCGCATCAGAGGTGCATTATTTAGCTGAAAGACCTATATTTGAAGCTTACAGTTATGTTATAGTGTTTTCTTAAATATTCGCAATTATTCATACGGAGGGAATTATGGTATTCGGATTATTCAAAAAAAAGGAACCTGTAAAAGTTACCGTCAAAGGATCTGGCGAGACATTTATGTGTGAACCAAATGAATTGCTCATGAAAGCAGCATTGAGGCAAAATATTGCATGGCCATGTTCATGTAAAGTTGGAAGCTGTGGCTCATGCAGAGCTACAATCGTTGAAGGAGAGGGTAAATATCCATCAAGTCCATGTGATCCAACTGCTCTTCTTAAAAAAGATG
>ERZ802822.1611-NODE-1611-length-13419-cov-9.587168_pt1 | contig 13419 bp, 13 predicted proteins | sample MGYA00345649_ERZ802822 | MGnify/ENA primary metagenome ERZ802822 (study PRJEB30503, sample SAMEA104212359) | marine metagenome | biome: Westerlies Biome; feature: [SRF] surface water layer (ENVO:00010504) within the epipelagic zone...; material: water...
AGAGCTTATAATGCTGTTATTCCAAGCTCTGGAAAAGTTTTAACAGGTGGTGTTGATGCTAATGCACTTCAAAGACCAAAAAGATTTTTTGGTGCAGCTAGAAATATTGAAGAAGGAGGTTCTTTAACAATTATCTCAACTGCTTTAATTGATACTGGAAGCAGAATGGACGAAGTAATTTTTGAGGAATTTAAAGGAACTGGTAATAGTGAAACAGTTCTAGATAGAAAAATTGCGGACAAAAGAATTTACCCAGCAATCGATATAACCAAGTCTGGTACAAGAAGAGAAGAATTATTATTTGATAAAAATGATCTTCAAAAAATGAATGTCTTAAGAAGAATTATAGCACCAATGGGAACTATGGATGCTATAGAGTTTATCAACTCAAAATTAAAAGATACAAAAAATAATTCAGAGTTTTTTAACTCCATGAATAAACCTGCTTAAGATACATTAATTAATAATTTATAAATATTGTAATTCTTTCATTTCATTCTCAAAAGTTTTCTCAATTTTGGATCTTATTTGAGAATCTAGCAACTTTTCCCAATTATTGTTTGGACCCAATTTAAAAAATTTTTTTCTTAAGCTTTTATTTGTAGAAGAATTGTCAATGAAACCATGATTGTCCTCTTGATTTGAAAATTTTTCAAACTTACAGTTTTCAATCAATTCTAAAATTTCTTTTTCTTCAAATTTAAACTTTACAATCGACCCTAGAAAATCTGTTATTTTTAAAAACTCATTTACTGGATCTGTTAAAAGATTTTCATATTTTACAAGAAGATAATTTTTTTTAAATACTTTCCATGAATTGTAATGATCGGCCCAAGATAAAAGAATTGTTGGCACTCCAGACTCATGTTTAGTGCCTCCAACAACTTTACCTCTATCAATTAAAAAATTAAGTGCTTCTTGATAATTTTCTTTATTGTAGTAATCAAGTATTGATGTGATTACATTTCTTGGATCTCGTACAATGTGTATGACTCCAAGTGAATTTTCATAATTTGTAAAATAATAGTTTTTATCGAAATTTTTCCAATTAGCACTATGAGTTTTATAAAATTTTATTCCTTTCTCTAAATTTATAATATCTTGGGCCGATATATAGTTTTTTGATAATTCATCTAAATTTAAAAAATTGTTTGTTAAATTTTTAAAATTAGATCTATTTGGGAATTGTTTTAAATGCTGTTTATTAATATCAACCTTTGTTTTCTCGGACGAGTAAAGTAAAGTTGATATGAATATTCTTACCCAAGTGTTACCACTTTTGGGATATGAAGCTAACCATACGATCATAAAAAAATATATTATTTTACTTTATACTAGGTATATTTATTTTAATGACAATATTTGCATTATCGACTGGACCAGGTGTTTCAGGCATTGCCGTAATCAGAATTTCAGGGCAAGACACTTCTAAAGTTATAAAACTTATGACCGGTAAAAGCGTTCCTAAGCCAAGGGTAGCAACCTTAAGAAAAATCAATAAAATCAACACTTCTGAGCTGATTGATGAGGGTCTAATCCTTTGGTTTCCTGGGCCTGAGAGCTACACTGGCGAAGATATGGCTGAAATTCAAGTTCATGGCAGTAAAGCTGTTGTGGATGCCCTACACTCCTCTCTTTCAGATATAGAAAATTGTAGATTAGCAGAGCCAGGTGAATTTACAAAACTAGCATTTCAAAATGGAAAAATAAATTTACTTAAAGCAGAAAGCATTGCTGATTTAATCTCTTCAGAAACAGAAATTCAAAGACAACAAGCAATTAAAATCATGAATGGAAAATCAGCAGACCAATTTAATTTTTTAAGAGAAAAACTTTTAAAAATTTTATCACATGTTGAGGCGAAAATTGATTTTCCAGAGGAAGATCTGCCTAATAATGTTTTAGATGAAATTAAAAACAGTTCGGATGAAGTAATAAATAAAATTAAAAAAATATTAAATGATCAAAAAGTTGGAGAAAGAATTAGAGAAGGTTTTAAGATTGCTATAGTTGGCCCCACTAATGCTGGAAAATCTAGTTTGATGAATTATTTATCTAACCGTGATGTTGCAATTGTCTCTGAAATAGCTGGAACTACTAGAGATGTAATTGAAACTCATCTTAATATAAATGGTTATCCTGTCATCATCTCCGATACGGCTGGAATAAGAGATTCGAAAGATGAGATCGAAAAAAAAGGTATTAAATTAGCGCTTCAAAAAGCGGAAGAGTCAGACCTAAAAATAGTAGTTTTACACCCAGAAAATCTAGATTTTAAGCCATTTTTAGAGGACTCTAACTCTGAAAATACAATAGTAGTACTGAATAAATCAGATATTAAATTAGGCAAACCTCCCGGTATAGGAAATTATTTTAGGTTTAATCATTTAGGAAAAAATCTTAAAGATATAAATATTATTCATACGTCTATTAAAGAAGAAGAAAATTTGGTTGATCTAATAAATGCAATCAAAGAAAAATTAAAAAATAAGTTTATATCAAGCGATGATATTTTAATTACAAGAGAAAGACACAGACAACATCTGCAACAGTGTTTGGATCATCTAAATAACTTTAATCAAAAAAAAGAAATCGAAGATTTTGATAAAGCTGCAGAAGATTTAAGATTAGCTAGCAGACATTTAGGTATGATAGTTGGAAAAGTTGATGTAGAGGAGATATTAGGTAGTATTTTCAACGATTTTTGTATCGGCAAGTAATACCCTATTTTGCTGGTTTTTTGCACTTTTTTTATCAAAAACTTTGATAAACATGGCTTATTTACAAAAAATTAAGCCTATCTTGTAAATTATATAATCACATATAGATTTGGATTATGAAAAATGATTTGTCATTTGATGTTGTTGTAATTGGAGGTGGTCATGCTGGATGTGAAGCTGCAGCAGCATCTGCTCGTCTTGGAGTGAACACTGCCCTATTTACTCACAAAATAGAAACTATCGGTGAGATGTCCTGCAACCCGGCAATAGGTGGTTTGGGTAAAGGTCATTTGGTTAGAGAAATAGATGCCCTTGATGGTGTTATGGGAGATGTAGCAGACAAATCAGGTATACAATTTAGATTGTTAAATAGAAGTAGAGGGCCAGCAGTCAGAGGACCAAGAACTCAATCAGATAGATCGCTTTATCGTAAATATATGCAAGAAATATTGCTAAACTATTGTAATTTAAGCGTTTTTTCTGATCCTGTTATTAAGTTTATTTTTAATAAAAACACCATAAGTGGTTTTGAAACTAAAAAAGGTAAAAAAGTTACATGCAGTAAGTTAATACTAACAACAGGCACTTTTTTAAATGGTTTGATACATATAGGTAATGAAAGAACACCAGCTGGAAGATATGATGAGAAACCTTCAACAGGATTAAGTGAACAATTAGAAAAATACAATTTTAAAATAGGAAGATTAAAAACAGGAACCCCTCCCCGACTTGACTCAAGAACAATTAATTATGAAAATTTAGAAGAACAGTTTGCAGATGATGATCCTTATTTTTTTTCTTTCTTAACTAAAAAAAATATTAACAAACAAGTTTCATGTCGTATGACTTATACTAACGATAAGGTTCATAAAATTATCGAAAAAAATTTATCTAAAAGTGCCATGTACTCTGGAAGTATAAAAGGTGTTGGACCTAGATATTGCCCATCTATAGAAGACAAGATAGTAAAATTTGCTGATAAGGGTCAGCACCAGATATTTTTAGAGCCTGAAGGACTAAATGACCATACAATTTACCCAAATGGCATCTCAACGTCACTTCCAGCTGAGGTTCAACAAGAAATTTGTAATAATATCAGTGGTTTAGAGAATGTTTCTATAATTAGACCGGGATATGCTATAGAATATGACTACATAGATCCTAGAGAACTATTTCTAACTCTTGAGACTAAGAATATTAGCAACCTTTATCTTGCTGGGCAGATTAATGGAACAACTGGATATGAAGAAGCTGCAGCTCAGGGTCTTGTCGCTGGGATAAATGCTGCTTTATCGCATAAAAAATTAGAACCTTTTATATTAGATAGATCTGATGCTTACATAGGAGTAATGATTGATGATTTAGTAACCAAAGGTGTCGCTGAACCTTATCGAATGTTTACATCAAGGGCAGAATATCGACTGAGTCTTAGATCTGATAATGCGGATCAAAGATTAACTGCCAAAGGAATAGAAATAGGACTAATTGGTGACCTAAGAAAGTCTCTTTATTTAGATAAATTTGATAAAATAAAACAAATAAATTTAAAAATGAATCAATCTACTATATCACCTAATAAAGCTTATAAATTTGGCATAAAAATAGCTAAAGACGGAGTTTTAAGATCTTCTAATGAAATATTAACTCAAAAAGGGGTTGATATGATTAAAATTAGGAAAATATGGTCTGACATACCTTTTTTTAGTGATGAAATTGATGAACAAATTGAAATTAATGCCCACTATAGAGGTTATTTGAAAAAGCAAAAAGCTGATATCCTTGCATTTAAAAGAGATGAAAACCTAATAATTCCTGAAAAAATTAATTATGATGAGCTTTCAGGACTATCAAATGAGGTAAAGGCAAAATTTAACGAAATAAAGCCTAAAACTATGGGTCAGGCCCTAAGAATTGATGGAATTACTCCTGCGGCCGTATATATTTTGTTGTCACATGTAAAAAGAAAGTCTATTAAGCATATAGCTTAATGGATCAAGAAATTATAAATTCTTACTCAAAACTTTCAGGGCTAAATGTTTCACGTGAAACATTTTCAGACTTCGAAAGCTATATATCAATGATCTTAGAAAAAAATGAAAAAATCAACTTAATTAGCGATAAATTTAGTGAAAAAAATGACATAATTGAGCGTCATATTATTGATTCTGCGCAAATTATTGATATTGTTGACTTTAATAGTAATACAACTACAGATATAGGCTCAGGTAGTGGAATGCCGGGTATAATCATAGCAATTTTACTTAAAAGCCTAAAAAAAGATATAAAGGTCAAGCTTTATGAAAAAAGCTACCATAAAAGCCATTTTCTTAGAGATGTCTCTACAAAATTAAATCTAAAAACAGAAATAATACAAAAAAATATTTTTGAAGAAAAAAAATTAGAAACAGGAACAATAATGTCTAGAGCATTTAAACCAATGCCAGTAGTTTTAGATTTAGTGAATGAAAATTTTTCTAATTTTTCAAATATAATTTTTTTTATGGGCAAGAGTGGAAGAGAAATTTTTCAAAATACTTTAAAGAATTGGGAGTTAGATTATTCTGAAAAAAAAAGTTTAACTAGCGAAGAATCTTTTTTAGTAAATGTGAAAAAAATTAAAAAAAAAATTAAAAAAAACTAAATGCAAATTATTTCAGTCATAAATCAAAAGGGTGGGGTCGGTAAAACAACTTCAGCAATTAACTTAGCAGCTGGTTTATCTCAACAGAACAAGAAAATTCTAGTTTTAGACTTAGACCCTCAGGGAAATGCAACTACTGGCCTTGGATTATCCAACATGGAAAATTCTTCAGAGACAATTTACGGAGTTCTTAATGGTACTAAAGAAATAATTGATGTGATTAAAAAAACCCAGTTTGAAAATCTTGACATAATAACCTCTAACGTAGATTTATCTGGTCTTGAGGTGGAGACGGCAGATGACAGTAATAGAGCTTTCTTGTTAAAAGTAAAATTAACCGCGTATTTAAACAATTCTGGAGGTACATATGATTATATATTGATAGATTGTCCACCATCTCTAAGCTTACTGACTGTGATGGCACTGGTAAGCTCAAACTCACTTCTAGTACCCCTGCAAACAGAATTTTTTGCTTTAGAGGGCTTAACTCAGTTAATGAAAACAATCGAAAGAATAAAAGTTAGTCTTAACCCTGAGTTGAGCATTAGAGGTATACTGTTAACAATGTATGATAAAAGAAATAAGCTTTCCTCTCAAGTTGAGAAGGAAGCAAGAGATTATTTTAATGAAAAAGTTTATTCAACAGTAATTCCTAGGAACGTCAGATTGTCAGAGGCACCCTCACACGGTATGCCCGTTTTGATATATGACAAAACCTGCCCAGGTAGTAAAGCATATTTTAATTTTACAGATGAATTTTTAAATCAAGAAACAACTGTTGGGAGTGCTGCTTAATGGATACTAATAAAATAAAAAAAGGACTTGGTAGAGGTCTATCTTCATTAATAGGTGAAACTAAAGCTGAGATTCAAAAAAATAGGCTAAGTGTTAGTGATCTTGTACCCAATAAATATCAACCAAGAAAAATATTTGATGAAGAAAATTTAAACGAACTTGCAAATTCGATTAAAGAAAGAGGAATTTTACAGCCAATCATTGTTCGTAAATCAAACAAAGATCAATCAAAATTTGAAATAATTGCTGGAGAGAGAAGGTGGCTTGCGGCTCAAAAGGTGGGGCTTCATGATGTTCCGGTAGTTATAACCGAGGCAGATGATTTAAAATCGTTAGAATTTGCAATTGTTGAAAATGTACAAAGACATGATTTAAACCCCTTAGAGGAAGCACAAGGATATAAAAAATTAATAGAGGAATTTTCTTATGACCAAGAAAAAGTTTCAAAATTTATCGGGAAAAGTCGTAGCTATATTGCTAACACTCTTAGACTTTTATCTCTTCCTGATAAGGTAATTAAACTGGTAGAAAACCAAAAATTGTCAGCTGGTCATGCGAAAATTTTAGTTGGCTTAGAAAATGCTAGTTTTGTAGCTAGTAAAATAATTGAAAATAAGCTCTCAGTTAGACAAGCTGAAAATTTTGTAAAATTATTTAAAAATAAAAGACAAAAGCCAAGTAATTCAAAGGATGCAAATATCATGCACTTAGAAATGTCAATAGTAAATAAAGTTGGTTTAAATGTTGAGATTAAAAATAAAAAAAATAATAAAGGTAAGATAACATTTGAATACAAAGACTTAGATCAACTAAATAAAATCATAGATATAATTAAGCTGAATTATTAATTCTGTCAGAGGTTTGTTCTAGTATAAAGTCAGTAACTAAATTTATTGGATTATTAATATTTTGCTTAATTAACAGTTCAAGTTCATTTACTTTATAAATTAAAAATTTTGTATCACCAGGAGGTAATTTAAAAACCTGTTGTTTTGTAATTTCTTTATCTTTCCAAAAAATTGGTGGTTTGGCAGATGATATAGTTAAATCTATATTTTTGTTATTTTGGAAATTTTCTGAAAGTACTAATATCTTTTTTAATTTAGCTAAAAATATTCGTGTTATTAATATACAGTCTTCAGGAGCAAAATTATTCTCATTTAAAATATTAAGTGTTTTCCTCTTATTTTTAGCTAAGCAATTATCCACGAGTTCAGACATACTTTGATTTTCTGATAAATTAGTCAATTTAGCTATGTCGTTTGAATTGATTTTTTTTCCTGTTGCGCAAAATAATTCAATTTTATGTAACTCATTTAATAAGTTCTCTCTATCTCCAGCAGATCTACCAACAATTAAATTAATATCTGTTGGCGCTAATGAAATTTTTTTTTCTCTAAAGAAATTAGAAGCTAATTTTAAGAGTGTTTGATCGTTGTCTGGATAAAAAGGAATACAAATAAGTGATTTATTTTTTTCAAATTCTGATCTTAATTTAGATTTTTTTTCTAAATTATCTGCAACAATAAAAATAGTTACGTCATCTATAATTTGAGAGTCAATATTTTCTAGGATTTTAAGTAATTTATCAGTTGCTCTTTTTATAATAACTATTTTTTTTTCTTCAAAAAGAGATTTAGAGGTTATCTGGCTTAAAAATATTTCAGGATTTTCTAGTATCTCTTTTTCTTCATAGCTAAAAATATCACCTTTGTCTTTTTTTAAATTTTCAAGAACTTCTTTTTTAAGACCTTCATTTTTCCCGTATAATAAAATTATTTTATTTAAATTAAAGTTTATTTTCTGAGTTTCAAAATGTTTATAAATCATTAAATTTATATAATTGTAACATTAGTTTTTGATAATTAATGTTTGCAACATTTCTTCTTATTTTTTTTTCATAATTTCTTTCCTCAAAATCATCATCGAAATTTTTAATTGTATATTCTTCACTAAAACTGAAATTTTTTTCATTTTTATTCCGACTAACTATAAAACTAGTTGTGGTTTTGATTTTATAATCTTCAACTTTACCAGTAAGATTTTTTGATAAATCTTTTTTTATGTAAGATGAATTAATACTTATCTTAATTAGCTCTTCATTTTCATTTCTATGAATTTTAAATTTAGACCTTAAAACTTGATTGATTTCCTTATCCCCTTCATGACTTACGACTTCAATATTTAATATCTTGTTGTCCATTGTTGATAGCATGGGAGAATATCCACAGCTGGCTAGCAAAAATATAAAAATTATTTTTATGAAATTTTTTTTTATCATTTAAAATTTAGACTAATATATTTATTAACTTATTGGGAACAAATATTTTCTTTACAATTTTTTTATCCCTAAAATGTTTACTAATTTTTTCTTCCTTTAAAATTTTTTCGAACAGTTCAATTTGGTTTAGATTTCTTTTAGACTCTATTAAACCCTTTTTTTTACCATTAATCTGGATGACATATGGAATTATATCCTCAACTATTAGTTTCTCATCATACTCAGGCCATTCTACCACATCACAGTTAATTCTTCTTAAACATTCGCTAGAGAGATGAGGAATAATAGGAACCATGGTTATCATTATTTTACTAAAATTTTCTATTAAGGTTTTTTTAGTATAATTTTTATCCAGCTCCTTAGAGAAAAAATTTTGCATTTCATGTAAATTTGCAATTAAAATATTATAACTAAAGTTATTAAGACTATCTGTCATTTTTTTTATAAATTTATTTGTAAATTTAGCTATATTCACACCAGCATCATTTTGATGGTTTCGGTCAATTTCATGAACAACTTTTTCATTTAATGACCATAGTTTTTGAACAAATTTATAAGATGAGGCAATTCCCTCATCAGACCATTGCACATCTTTTTCTGGGGGACTATCTGATAAAATAAATAATCTTGCAGAATCAGCTCCATACATTTCAATTATTTTTTCTGGATCAACTGTATTTTTTTTAGATTTTGACATGGACTCTGATGGACCAATTTTTACTTCTTCAGATAAGTTATTTTTTAAAACTTTTTTTCCATTTTTATTCTCAATATCGTCTGGACTTATCCAATTGTTATTTTTATCTTTATAGGTTTCGTGACAAACCATGCCTTGTGTGAATAGTCCATCAAATGGCTCAAGAATACTAAAATTAGAATTTTGATACGATATGGCTTGCATAAAAAATCTTGAATAAAGTAGATGCAAAATTGCATGTTCAACACCTCCAATATATTGATCAACTGGCATCCAATAATCGATTTCATCTTTATCAAATCCATAATCATTATTATTTGGAGAGCAAAATCTTAGATAATACCAAGACGAACAAACAAAAGTATCTAACGTATCAGTTTCTCTTACAAATTTTTCTCCATCTATCTCTACTTCTCTCCAGTTCTTTTGGTGATCTAAGGGATTACCTTTTACATTTAAGTTAATTTTTTCTGGAAGTTTTACAGGCAGATTTTCTTTTGGGACAGGATGTGCATTCCCTTTTTCATCATATAAAACTGGTATTGGACAGCCCCAGTATCTTTGCCTTGATACTCCCCAGTCTTTTAATCTAAAATTTATTTTTTTTTTACCCAGACCTTTTTTTTCTAAGACTTTGATTGTCTCTAGAACAGAATTATCAGGGGCACTAAGTCCATTTAAAAAATCAGAATTAATAATAATACCTGGACCTGGATAAGCTTCATGGTTTACTTTAAAAGTTTCATCTTGATCATTGGGTCTAACAACAGTTTTTATTTCAAGATTATATTTTTTTGCAAAATCATAATCTCTTTGATCATGTGCTGGACATCCAAATACAGCACCAAATCCGTAGTCCATTAAAACGAAATTTGCAAAATAAACTGGAACTTTTTGTTTAGGATTTAATGGATTTATTGCTACAAGATCAGTTTTGAAACCAATTTTTTCTCCAACTGCAATTGCTTCTTCTGTGGTCCCAGTTTTAGAACACTCATCTTTGAATTTTATAAAATCTTTATCATCTTTATAGAAATTAGAAATTTCATGATCAATTGATAAAGCTAAGAAGGAAAAACCAAACAGAGTATCGGGTCTTGTAGTAAAACATTTTATTTTCTCTACTGGTAAATTTCCTTCTGTTTTAAAGTCTATTTCACATCCAAAGGATTTTCCAATCCAGTTTTTTTGCATTGTTTTAACTTTGTTTGGCCACTTTTCTAGATTGTCTAATCCGTCTAATAAGTTTTGCGAAAATTTAGAAATATTAAAAAACCATTGACTTAATTTTTTTCTTTCGACTGCAGCTCCCGATCTCCAGCCCTTGCCATCAATTACTTGTTCATTAGCAAGTACAGTTTCATCAACCGGATCCCAGTTAACATAATTCTCTTTTCTATAAACTAATTTTTTTTCTAGTAATTCTAAAAAAAACAGCTGTTGATGTTTATAATATTCCTCAGAGGCGGTAGAAATTTCTCTGTCCCAGTCAATGGATAACCCAAGTTTTTTGAGCTGGGCTTTCATATTTTCTATATTACTTTCAGTCCATGATTTTGGATCTAGATTATTTTGTCGAGCAGCATTTTCAGCTGGCATTCCAAATGAGTCCCAACCCATTGGATGCAAAACGTTATATCCTTGAAGAGATTTATATCTAGCCAAGACATCGCCAATTGTATAATTTCGCACGTGACCCATATGAATTTTTCCAGATGGATATGGAAACATTTCTAGGCAATAAAATTTTTTTTTACTTTTATCTACTTTGGTTGAAAATACTTTTTTTTCTTCCCAATATTTTTGCCATTTATTTTCAACAGATTTAAAATTATATCTTTCCACAAATCTATTTATTACTTTAAATTAATTTATTGTGCCATTTTACCAGAGAGCTCGTACGGTCTTTTATTTTTTTCCTTTATATCTTTTTCATACACAGCCGCTTTTTTTAAGATTTCTCTTTTAAGTTCGGTCACTAAATTTTGACTTTTTTCTGAAATTACACATTTGTTTTGCAGATCACACTCTTTTGTAAAAACTTTTATATCTAATGCATCAGATCTAATTTCATTAGTTAGAAATCTAATTGAAATTTTTATAACTTCATTTGAACTTCCATCACTCGAATACCAATCAGTAATAATTACGCCACCACTATAGTTAACGGATGCTAATGGAATAAAATCAATCGTATCTAAAGACGCCCTCCATAATTCATTTGAACTAGCAAATTCAAAATTACCACCTCCTTTATTTCCACCACCTAAATCCATAATTCTAAATCCTTTACCTTCTTCAAGATTTTTCTTCACTCGTTCTCGTGGATCAGGTGGGTTTTCTCTAGCATCTCCACCAAATTTTGAAAGCTGACAAGAGGCTAACATTAATGAAAATGTTAAGATAATAATTGTTTTTAAAAGGCTTATATTCATAGATATTATTAAAATAGTGCTCCTTATATATTATTTCTCTAAAATATCGAAAAATTCTTGTTTTATTGAGCTAATAACAATGTGATAAAAATACAACACCTGAATGATTATTTTTAAAATTTGAGGGAAAATCGTCAAACCCATATCTAATTTGATAAAAGGTTCATGTTTATTATTAATAATTAACATTAAATAAAAGGAGTAATTAATATGAACAAATTAACTAAAATCGGAGTATCAGCTTTAGCTGGTTCTCTAGTTGCAGTTTCTGCACACGCTGGTTCGTTATCAGCTTCAGGATCTGCTTCTATATCATTTGCTGACGGTGACGTTGATGAAGTGGTAGAACCTGCTGCTGGATTAACTCCAGAAGGTAACCAATGGTCAATGGGTGACTCAATCACTATGACTGGTTCAGGTGATATGGATAATGGTATGTCTGTTTCTGTTTCATTTGAAATTGATAATGACGATGTAGGTGGTGGAAATGTTTACGATTCACACAGCATTACATTAGACACTAATGGAATGGGAACACTTACGTTCGCAGGTCACGGTGGTGATGGTGCAGTAAGTGCAATCGATGACAAAACTCCAAACGCTTACGAAGAGTCTTGGGATGGTGTAACAGACGCTGATGAGGAAACTGTTCCAAATGGTCTTTCAGCAGACAACATGTTCACTTACAAGTCAGCAGACTTAGGTGGAACTACAATTACAGTCGGATACGTTCCATCAGGTATTGCTGGAAAAACACCTAAAGATGGTTACATGGACTTTTCAGTTGTAAACTCAAATGGATTGGTTGATGGTTTAACTGTTGGTCTTGCTATGGGTGAGTCTGAAGAAACTGTTGGTACAACAATTGATAACACTATCTTGTATGGTACATACACGACTGGTGGATTAACTATTGGTGTTCAAAAGTCAGAAGCTGATGGTTCAACTTCTGCTACTACAGTTGACTTCCAAGCAGTTGGTGTAGCTTATGCTATAACTGATGATTTTACTATCGCTTATAACCAATCTGTTTCTGATAAAGGAGACGCAACTATTGACCAAGAAGCATCAGGTATTTCTGCTTCTTACACTTCAGGTGGAGTTACTGTTGCTGGTATGATCAACGATGTTGAAAACGTTGCTTTTACTGATGCTGATGACACTGAAGGTTACGAGTTCAATATCTCATTTGCATTCTAATTAATTTTAGAAACAAATTATTTAAAAGGGCCCCTTTAAGGGGCCTTTTTTTTATTTTAAATTTAAATGATTTATATCCGAGAATACTTTGTGCTGATTTTTTGCCCAATTTTCTAAAACTTTTTTAGCATCAACAGTAACTTTATAATATTTTTCTCTTTTATCTTTTTCGTTTAATTGTTTTTCTAAAAAACCAATTTCAACCCCAGTTTTTAAAATATTTTGAACAGTTGATCTGCTGATAATTTTAGAAGAAATGTTGTAACAAATATCTTCAAGTGTTGATTTCTGATCTATTTGTGATGCTATGAAAAATGAAATAAGAAGATGAGCTTTCGAATTAAATAAAAAATTTTTAAGAGGATCAGTTTTTATTAAGGCTGTTCCGTGTAAATCTTTATAAAGCTCAGAAAAAATTTTTTCCATAATTAATATTAAATATTAATACTTGAGTTTAATAATATAAATTAAACATTACAGGTATGTGACAATTAAAAAAAAAAACTCATTTTAGGTTTTATTTTTTTGTGTTGAATTTGTATTTGTTGCAATTAAGCTACACTTTAAAATTATAAAGCATACATATTTTTAATATTAAAAATTATATTTAAAATTTAAATATTTTTATCTTTGTTAAATATTAGTTTTTT
>ERZ802822.1613-NODE-1613-length-13402-cov-7.919174_pt1 | contig 13402 bp, 14 predicted proteins | sample MGYA00345649_ERZ802822 | MGnify/ENA primary metagenome ERZ802822 (study PRJEB30503, sample SAMEA104212359) | marine metagenome | biome: Westerlies Biome; feature: [SRF] surface water layer (ENVO:00010504) within the epipelagic zone...; material: water...
AACGCCTGTCTCAAAATCGCAAGTACAATCACAATGCGGGTAAACGCGGTCATTGTTATTAACATTGCGGGTAGTAATGTCAGAACCGTCATTACCATCAAAATTTGGATACCTAAGGCATATTCAGTCTCACCATTGGGCATAGGTGTACTTGTAAGTAAAGGTATTGTCTGGGCGCTCGCCGGCGTCGATATGAAGAGAAGCATCAGCACTACTGAAGGTAGGTATCTCACTTTTTGTCGCCCCTTTGCCTGCTTATTGCATCACTCCAAATGTCAGAAAATGTTTTACTCTCGTCATCTGTGATAGTTACTGGCTCTGAGAGTGTGTGTAGTCGACGGATTACGCTTGGGGTTACGCCAACTAGCACTTGCTCAACGCCAACTTGTAATAGAACTACTCGTTCTTTCTGACCTAAAGAGACACTCGAAAGTACTTGAATATTTCCAGATGTTTTGGCCGAGACGGCGGTGTATCGCTTAACAAGCAACAAGACTAAGACCAGCAAAAAGATAACGAGTACAAAGGACCCTATCACCTGAACTAAATAGTCGCTTGTAAACAGGGCTGAAGGTGCCGCACTCGAAGGCCGGACTTCCGCGACCGCATACTGGGGTAAAAGTGTCAAAAAAGAGAGTGGATAAAATCGCATAGCTCAGCCCAACTGTTCCAAGCGCGCTTTAGTACTGACCACATCAACCAGGCGCAACCCAAACTGTCCGTCTGCAGAGACTACCTCCCCTCTTGCTATCAGCGTTCCATTTATCATGACATCCATAGGCTCGGTCACGCTCCTATCGAACGTCACTACAGCGCCCGGCGTAAGGGCTAATAGATCCCTGATGGGAAGAGACTTTCTACCGACTTCAACGGTCATTACAACTGGCACATCCAGCAGCATATCGAGGTCGATATCTCCACCCTGGCTCGGATTATTTTCAAGTTCTGGGGGTTCGGTAGTCGTTAACTCATCATCACTCATGATAAATCTCCATTGAAGTTTGTGAATTGCATAGCCTTAAATCCCTCGTGGGTACCGTACTTGCCGTCGGCAATTGGCCGTCCCTCTAAAGAGAGCACAACTTTATCTGGCGGTTCTATTGGAACCACGGTCCCCACCCCCATTGCCAAAAGAGCCCTCAGGGTGGTTTTTATATTTCCTATCTCGCCACTGACATCTACTGATACTTCTGGCAGAGCTGCTCTGATATCTGCTCCCCAGGTGGTTTCAGGTTCTAGAGGGAGCTCGATTTTTTTTGGTATCAGCGCGCTGCTCTGAGGTTCTAGCGAGGCAAATGGAATCAGTAAATCTATGCTGTGGGTATGGCCATCACTAACCCGGACTTCAAAGGGAAAAACCGCGAAACCCGTTTCATGGGGGATTACCGAAAATCGGTCAGTCGTGACGTCGACAAATAAGTCTCCGAACTCCAAAAAAAGCCGATCCGACCAAATCTCGTTCATAACTCGGAAAAACTCTCGAGCGACGCGCTCACCCACTCTCTGCTCAGATGGAGTAACCCGCTTTAGCATTTCAGGGGCTGGCAATTGCCCGCCACCAAAGTACTGATTCACCAAAGCCGTCAACAGATCACCCGCCAGCAACAGATGCGTTTCATGTTCAAAGGGCTTGATCAGAGAGCTGACTAAACAAAGGCGCGCGGGAGAAGCTGCTATTAAGTCCCCGGCAAGTCGAAACCTTTTGGCTTGAGCTGTAATTTCCACCGACGTACCGAACTCAGAAGTTAAAAGCGACTGCAACGCCTCAGCTTGTTTCTCACAAAGCCCATTGAGTTCGGTCCACTTTGACAGCGTCAGTGACTGACCACCACTAAAATCATGTGTCCGATACTGTCCATCATCAAAATCACTACTCTCAGCGTGCTCGACTAGCGCATCAATTTCATCACTCGACAGCGCCGTATCTGTTGAAGTCTCTGTACTCATTTCCCTTCCTACTGAGTGATATATTCTGTGAAAAATACATCTGCGACTCTCTTTTCCGGAGTTGCACCAATAATTTTGTTGACCTCACCCAAAGTAATAACTCTGAGAGCCTCTCTGCCCTCAAGTGTGGTGAGTGCAGCAAAGTCTTGTTGTGTGAAAAAGATAGACAGGCCGTTTCGAATGGCAGGAACGTCGGTCTCGACGGTTCCCATATACTTCTTATCGTGACCAACGAGCTGCACCGTAAGCTGCAAGTAGCGCGTTCTCCCCTGATACTTAAGACCTACCAAAAACTCGCCTACCTCCGCATAAAATCGCTCTTTATCCGGTGAAAAAACTCCGGCCATAGGCTTGAACAAACTGGCACCAACGTCCTCTACATCCCCTGGCTCTAGGTCTGTATCAGCAGATACTTGTAAATTCTCCTCGGAATTTGATAATCCGAGAACGTCCTTCACTGTCGGCGCCATAAAAGTGCCCCCAGCAAAGCCCACAATCAAAAATGCGAAAGACGTGCCCAACAAGACAACTGTTGAAAAGCCCTTTTTTTGAGCTGTATCAGAATCTTTTTCACTCACATTAAACTCCATTCGTAACAGGTTATTGGACCTGACGTACTGATAAAGCATAGTCGAGGCCATTAGAAGTAATTATCATATTTAACAACACTTTAGGGACAAAAAAAGCCATTCTGTCAAAATCTTGACTTAACAGAATGGCTTAAGAGTAGACCTAGCAGTTAATTATGGCTAAGAAGTTTTTGCGCTGATGATTGTTTTTGCAGACTCGTTATTAAACGTAGGCATCTACAAGAGAAGAGGGATCACGCGATGAAGCTACCAGTGACGGATCTGATTGATTTTCATCATTAGAACTGTCTTCGCTATTTTGTAAAGCCTTGTCGCGATCTTCTCTGTCATTTTGATGTTGTTCGGTTACCTCAGCGTCGGCAAGTGAAAGGCCAGATTGCTCAAGCATTTCCCGAAGTCTCGGGAGCGAGGCCTCTACCGCAGACCGCGCTTGGCTGTTTTCAACAACAAAAGATACCCGTGTATCGTCACCTTCAGTCTGAATAGTAATTGCCAGTCTTCCGAGCTCAATGGGGCTGAGCTGAAGACGAGCCTCAGTTCCGCCCTCTGTCTTCAATACTCTCAAGTAGGTAGCTAGACCTGTCGCAAATACTTCAGGCTCTTTAGTGCGCAGACTTATTTCTGCACTGCCGGTGAGGTTCCCTGAACGCTGCGGCAAACTTTTAACTAAACTCAAGTCAGTCATGCTAAGGACATCGCCCCTAGACCCGACTACATCTTTCAGTGCGCTCTCTTGTAACGTATGCACATCGAGTTGGCTTGGAAGCAATTCAGTACCTATTGGGCCAGCTACCAGAGCGCCATTGTTCAAGCCAAGTGTGGGTTGAGGCACGCCTTGGGCCACAACGTTTGATGATCCTAAATACTGAAGAAACGAACGAGGTTCCGGAACGTCGTCACCAAAACTGAATGACGCATTTTGGCTGAGTGAGTGCGACAAGCCAGAGTACTGTAGGGGTAGTGCCGCAAAAGTCTCCGGTAGACCTTCTGCCAGATCCTCTAGTTCTGTCTCCGCACTGAAATTCTCTTGTCCTAAGAGCTGCAACAATGCGGCAATTTCTGGATCATGAATTGGCAAATTTTGCCGACCGTGTTCTGTGCCATCCCCGCATTCAGACGCACCTGACTCCGGCTGAATTGGCTCCTTTACCACTTTTTGAGAATCAGTGACGGCATCCTTTAGGACATTATTAAATGATGCCCCGTCGTCTTGCGAGCAAGGCAAGTCCAACGTTGAAGCGGTGCTAGCATGTTTCGGCTGCGTTTTTACTAAGCCATCGAGTGCAGGTTGGTTTGCAATGAAGTTATCTGTGGTCATAACTTAAGTACCGCTTCTTGGTTGGCATTGAGCTTTGACTTGCAAAGTCTATGCCAGTCAACTTCTAGTACGGTTTATGAACAGGTCGTCTAGCAGTCTTTGATTCGCCTTCATATCCTGAACCTCGACGTCTCGCTTTCGCGCCAGAATTACTGCCTCAACACCTCTTTTATCAGCTCTACTTTTTAACCATTTATCGCGTCTCTGGTCTACCAACTGATAACTGGCGTCCAACATCCTCGTTTGATGTTCAATTAACTTGTCAAGCTGCACCATAAACTGCCTAGAAATTTGCAGCCTGCCCGAGTCCAATCCGCTTTCTAAAGACTTAGTCTGGTTTTGCTCGTACTCAAAGCGATACCCCTTAACCTGCTCTAAGTTAGTCTCGGCTTGAAGGAGCTCCGCTTGCGCCTTAGCAAGTGACTTCGCAGCTTCCTCCTCAGCTATATTAGCCAAGAAAAGTACCGTTTTGAGTTGAGATCTCGGCATCCCTTACAGACTCAAGCGGTCCGAGCCAGTTGACTGGATACTGAAGGAATACTCCCCATACTAGATTCGTCTACAGGTCGTACCTGGATGCCCGAGACTACCTCTTCAAGACTCTTGCGACTATCTTCAAAGTTTACCGGTGTATCAAGTGATTGCTTGATAAAATCTGTCAATGCATCTTGTCCATCGATGGCGAGGTCGACCTTTACGTCAGAACCCTTACGGTACGCGCCTACTGAAATTAGATCCTTATTCTGTTGATAGTTAGTAAATATTTCTTTCAAAAATCTAGCGTTCTCCTGATGCTGCGTATTTGTTATCTGGAGCATGGAGCGGCTTATCGAGCTTTCTAGATCTATGGCTGGATAAGTACCGGAATCCGCTAGCTGCCGAGATAAGACAATATGTCCGTCAAGACTAGCTCTGGCAACATCCGCGATCGGATCCTGTAAATCGTCACCCTCGACGAGTACCGTGTAAATCGCTGTGATAGAGCCATTCCCGACGACGCCCGCTCGCTCAATCAGGTTCGGAATAAGTGAAAAAACCGAGGGTGTATAGCCCTTTGCAACTGGTGGCTCACCAGCAGAGAGTGCTATCTCACGCTGAGCTTGTGCAAAACGCGTGAGTGAGTCCATAAGAAGCAACACATTTAAACCCTGTGCTCGATAATATTCGGCGATCGTGGTTGCTCTCCAGCAACACGATACCCTCATTAGCGCTGACGTATCAGCGGGTGCTGCCACCACAATAGACTTCTTAAGTCCTTCTGGCCCTAAGCTGTCTTCGACGAACTCTTTTACTTCGCGGCCCCGCTCACCCACAAGACCCACAACAACAATATCCGCGTCCGTGAAGCGGGTAATCATACCCAATAGTGTACTTTTGCCGACGCCGGACCCCGCGAATAGGCCAATACGCTGTCCACGGCCTACCGTAAGTAGCCCATTAATCGCGCGAACCCCGACATCTAATGGCTCAGAAATTCCAGAGCGAGCCATTGGATTCAGCGGCAGTCCTCGGATAGGCGCCGTTTCTGACAGAATCAGTGGCATATTATCCAAAGGAACGCCCGCACCATCGATAATCCTTCCCAAAAGATCAGCGCCAAGCTGCACCTGGTCACTATTGCCCACGAGGGTAACTTTTGCTCCAGGTCTCAAACCATTCACGGAATCTTCAGCTGCCAGTATCAGTCTATCGCCCTCAAACCCTACTACCTCAGCACCAACCAATCGGGAAGTACCCGATGCAATAAGGCACCGCGAGCCTATGCCTGCGTTAAGACCTCCTACCTCGAGCCGCGCCCCAGAGAGTCGGATCAGCCTACCAGTAGCTTCAACATTTACCTCGTCTAGATTAGATGTAAACCCTGAGAACCTGTCGGCAACGCGAGTAAACTGATCCTTCAGGGGTTTGAGTTCCCTAGCTGCCATCGTGTGGCCCATCCAGTCGTTCAGCTGTCTCCAAGACCTCATCGATATCAAGTCTATCTGGGGCGGTTTCGCTCTCTGAAGGCGACGCTTCTGAATCGCATAGCTGCTCTAATATTTTTCTGAGCTGATTCTCGATAGTTGAATCAACTAGCGAGTCACCACGCTCTACAGAACAGCCACCACGAATAATCGTTGAGTCTTCGTATAAAGCCAGCCGCGCTAACTCAGAATCCCAAAGTTCTTCGACCACAGCCTTATCATCAGGGTGTACCGTTACGCGGACAACACTATCTTTACTTGCAATGATATCCACTGCCCGATCTATGCTACTTCGGATAAAATCTTCATCGGTCTTAAGCTCGCGCCGCAGTATTCTCAAACATATTGCAGACACAAGACCAAGTAAGTATTCACTTACTTCAACTTCTTGGCGATTAAGGGGCTGCTCTAACGAGGACAATAACTCCGTGAGCTGATCATTCAGGACTTTGGTGCGCGCTTTAGCCTCCTCGAATCCCTTGCTTTGACCTTCGGCATACCCTGCAGAATAACCCTCCTCGCGAGCTGTCTTTCTGACTTCCTCTGGAGACGGCGCCTGCACAGGAATCTGCACAGTGAGTTGCATTGGCTGCCAGTGCTCAAACTGGGGTTCAGACATAATCGTTACTCGCCTTACCGATCATAAGCTCGCCCTGATCAGCTAATTTCTTTGCTGTCCTAACAATCTCTTTCTGCGCGGCCTCCACATCTGACAGTTTAAGAGGGCTGGAAGCTTCAAGATCCTCGCGCAAGATTGCTGAGGCTCTTTCAGACATGTTCTGGAAAAATCGCTCCGCCGTTTGAGGATCAACACCCTTAAGGGCAACCAATAGATTTTCCTGAGGTATGTCACGAATTAGGACCTGCAATCCGCGATCGTCAAGGGTCATAAGATTATCAAAGACAAACATTTTTTCTTTGACCTCGTCACCCAAGACTTCGTCTGCTGCACTCAGAGCCTCGAGAACCTCCTGCTCCAAAGTGGCGTCAGTCGCATTGAGAATCGCCGCCAAATTATCAGTGCCCATAACTATTTTGGGCGGGGTTCTTTGGAGCTTTCCAAGCTGACTCTCCAGTACCCTGTCTAGCTCCTCCATTGCCTTTGGATCAAGCTCCTCCATTTGCGCAATTCGCAAGGCTACATCCCTTCTAAGCGTTTCAGGCAAGAGCTGCAAAACCCTAGCAGCCTGATCATCATAGAGTTGCGTCATTACTGTCGCCGTAATTTGAGGGTGTTCTTCTGCTAAAACCTCCGCTATCGCTTGTGGGGCCATCCATTGAAGGGCGTCAACACCTTGTTGCTCCGATGGTTTATCGAGTACCTGAGACAAAATCGTACTCGCTTTGCCTTCTCCAAGTGCCGATGTCATTACCCGACGAGTAAATTCGGGCGCCTCTAACCCCAATGGATTAATCTCGGATACATCAAGGTGAAATTCAGCCAGTACGGATTCCACTTGTTCATTCGTTAACTTAGAGATGGTTGCCATCGCTTCGCCGACTTTTTGAACCTCCTTCGGATTCATATGGCGCATCACCAAAGTAGCAGCGTCCTCACCCACTCCGAGTAAAAATATTGCGGCCCGCTCGGCTCCTGTGAGCTGTATATTCTCAGCCATCTGCTGCAATCCAATTTTTAACTACATAGGCCGCGCGAACCGGCTCTTCACTAGCCGAATTACGGGCCATTGCTAAGCTTTGCTGATAATTGGGCTTCGGTGGGCTCAGTGGGAGTTCAGTAGGAGGCAATGCGAGTGTTGCAGCTGCTTGATCGTCTCCCTCAGCTCCGCCGGGTGCAGCAAGTGCCGGATTAGCTGACGCACCAGCCAGGGCAGGAGGCGCGTAACTTGTAGAATACTTAACCATTGGCCGAAGAACCGTCAATATCAGCGCTAATACTCCCAGAGCCGCCAACAGCCCCTTACCAAGCTCCCAGACCCACGGCTGCTCAAGTAAGCCAGGTTCGGGCAAAGGCTCCAGTGGCGCGGGCACAATGAAGGGCGAGTTGATTACTTGTACTGTGTCGCCTCGAGCGTCGTCGAATCCAACGGCCTCTCGGACCAAGGCGTTCACTTGATCGAGAAGCGCTGGATCCAAAGGAACGCTTTCGCCATTTTCATCAATCCGATAGTCCAAAACCACTGCTACAGACAGCTTATCGACTGCACCAGGCACCGATCGCACATACTGTATTGTTTTATTGACCTCGTAATTCCGGGTCTCCTGTCTGCTTTCACGCTCAGGTCCATTATCGGCAACCTGCTGGTCAGCATTTGGCTGCGGAGCGGGCTGGGGTGGATTGGGTACAAGGCCGCCCGGCGGACCAGCCGCCAGCATATTATTTGAGATATCCTCGCTCGTCTGTTCACTTCGAAGCGCAACGTTCGGATCAAATATTTCGTTAGTGCTCTCGGTTCGCGTGAAGTCCATATCGGCAGTCACCTGTGCCTTAACAGCGCCTACACCAAGTATTGGCTCCAGGATACCCACAATCCGGTCATTCAAAGAATTTTCAAACTGCTCGGCCAGCCTAAACTGCTCTGCCGTATAACCAAAGTCTGAATCTTGACCCTGACTCGATAGGAGCTTACCTGCGCTATCGACTACTGAGACCCGAGAAGCATCGAGATTAGGAATGCTTGCTGCCACTAAGTGAATGATGCCGGATAACTGCCTATCATTTAAACGACCACCACCGCGTAAATTCAGCATTACAGAAGCCGATGGCTCATTCCCTCTGCGCAAAAATGCTGTCTGACGTGATATCGCCAAGTGAACTCTGGCAGCAGTGACGGAATCTAAGGCGGTAATGGTCCGAACGAGCTCTGCTTCTACCGCGCGATGGTAACGAGCCTCTTCCATGAAGCTAGACAAGCCCATCTCTTGCTCTAAATACAGTGATTCAAACCCAATCCCTGAACCGTCCTTTGGAAAGCCCTCACTGGCGAGTACCATGCGGGCTTGGAATACGTCGTCATAAGGAACCTCGAGCAATCCAGTGCCTTGCTCCATTCGGTACTGAATTCCATTTGACTGCAAAAGTGCAATGGCCTCTGCATTATCCGCCGGTGACATTGGGCCATAAACGGACTGATAGGAAGGTGAACTTGCCCAGTTGACCAACCCAACGGCCAAGGCAATGCTCGCCGCAAAACCAACTAACAGTGACAACTGACGGGCGACTGGTTGCGCTGCGAAGCCACTGACTCTATCTAAGATCGGATTATCTGCCATCGGGGACTATTCCTTAAACCGGCATGTTCATAACGTCTTTATAAGCCGTAAGTAGCTTATTTCGTACTTCGGTCATACCCGAAAATTGGATACTCGCTTTTTGTGCGTTGATCATCACATCTGCTAGGGACACCGAAGGATCCCCTTGCTCGAAACTTGCCGTGATCGCTTTAGATTCTTGCATCGAATTATTAACCTGATTAATGGACTCTGACATCAACTCTGAGAACTGCGAACCACGAGCAATCTCGGCAGAAGGCGGACCCTCATTTCGAGCGGCCGCCTGCATCGATCGCATCTGAGCCAGGACTTGGTTAATTGCTATGTCACTCATGAGCTATTTTCCTCTAGGATCAGGCCGCTACAGCCTCAGGAATATGTATTCCCTCTTCTTTGTATTTTGCAATCTTATATCTGAGCGTACGCCCGCTAATGCCGAGTCGCTCACAAGCAACTTTACGATTGCCATTCGCGTCACGCAGTGCAGCTAGGATTAAGTCACGCTCACTGGCCTTTAAGTCATCGGCTGCGGGCTGCTGATAAGACTCTGAACTGCTAGTCAACTCATCAAAAATCAGATCACTGGGGGTAATTGTACTGCCAGTGGCAAGAATACAAGCCCGGTGGATACAGTTACCAAGCTCTCTTATATTTCCTCTCCAACCATGAGACATCAGCTTTTTTTGCGCATCGCCAGATAAATCCAGCGCTCTGTCCGCTGCATACGCTTTTATGAAGCGCAGGCTCAGCGGGATGATATCCTCGGGCCGCGCTCGCAATGGGGGCAGCTCCATAGGGAACACATTAAGTCGGAAGTAAAGGTCCTCTCTAAAGCGACCACTCGCCACCTCATCTGTTAATCTTCTGTTCGTTGTCGCAAGCACTCTGACATTAAGTGGAATCAGGGACTTGCCGCCCAATCGCTCTACCTCTTGCTCTTGCAGAACTCGCAACAACTTAGCTTGAAGTTCAAGCGCCATTTCGGAAATTTCGTCCAGCAACAGGGTTCCGCCATTAGCCTGCTCAAATTTACCCTCTCGCGCAGTTTGCGCGCCCGTAAATGCACCCTTCTCGTACCCAAACAATATTGCTTCAAGCATATTTTCCGGAATGGCAGCGCAATTTAATGCTACGAAGGGTTTGTCAGCACGATTTGACAGTTCGTGTATGGTTTTGGCGAGGACTTCCTTTCCTGTTCCAGACTCACCACTGATCATGATCGAAGCGTCGGACGGCGCCACTCTGCGAGCAACTTCCAAAATTGATTTCGTTGCGGGGTCCTCCGCCACCATTGCACTCGAACCCACCTTTGAGCCAGCGGTCATTCTCGCAACCGCAGTGACCAAGTCAGACGCCTCAAAGGGTTTCTGCAAATAATCAACAGCACCATCCCTAATAGCTGATACCGCTCGCTCAATACTGGCATGCGCAGTCATCATTAAAAATGGTATGGAGGGATATCGATCGCGGACCTGTGCAAGCAACTCGTCACCGTCCATCACATCCATCTGCACATCACTCACAATAGCCTCTACATCGTGGTGCATTAACTGTAATAAAGCCTCTTTCCCATTAATCGCCTCGTATACCTGGTAACCGGCCACCTCTAGCGTATCAACCAGTGCCATCCTGAGGGTGGGATCATCTTCTACGATTAAAACCCGAGAGGTGTTCATGATTTTTCCTTAGACGTTGATTCAACTGGCAACAAAATTGTGAACTGCGCACCGCGACTCTCACGGTTTGCCGCATGGACGGTGCCTCCATGTTGTTGAACCACGGAGGCCAATACTGCCAAACCAAGGCCCGTGCCGTTCGCGCGCGTCGTAAAAAATGGATCGAATACCTGATCGATACAATTCTCTGGGATGCCCGGGCCGTTGTCTGATATCCGTATCAACATCATGTGCTGATTAATAGCGCCCGCCCATATCTCAATCGCAGGCTTTTCATCACATGCATTCAGCGCATTTTGGATGACGTTACTAATAACGGAGGACAGCTCAATGGAGGCTCCAAGAACCGTTAGTCTGGGATTAATCTTATTTACCTTAACGGCCGCGGTCGCTGCATCTAAGTCTGCTCTGCAAGAATTAATTGCCTGGTTTACGACCTCTTTAATATTTATAGGCTCCAAACAAAGTAACGAGCCACCGCGCACAAACCCCAACATAGACGCAATAAGTCCCTCAGTCTGGGTCAGCTGCGCACGAAGCGCGTCGCAGATGCGCTCTCGCTTATCGAGCGGAATATCTCTAGAGAGCTGTTCAATATAAAGAACCGTAGAAGATAATGGCGTTCGTATCTGGTGAGCCAAACGTGCTGCCATCTCACCTAGAGCACTCAATCGAGTCTTACGACCCAATTCTCGCTGCAGGGTATGCTGAGCTGTGATGTCCGATAATAAAACCACTGTCTCACCATTGTTGGGCAGCGGGCAGGTACTGACATTTAAACGGCGCCTCCCAATTTCAAAGCTACCTTGGGGGTTAAAACGACCGCGCGCCTCAATTTTTTCCCAGGACTCACCTTCTAAAGGCTCGCCTAACAGTGCTGAAGCCTGCGGGTTAGCTTCCATAATCACACCGGTGTCATCAAGAATAACGACGCCGCCAGGTAGTGCGTCAAGAACGGTTACGAACCGATTAAGGAGATCTTCTCGCTTCTCGTTGTCTTCTCGCCTCGCAATTCGAGCGGCTTCTAACTCCGAAGTCAGACGCGCGACGTGGCCCGACAACTCCTTGTACCCTCGACGGAGCGCCGTCTCCACCTCATTTAGGTCGCCGCTATCGACGTCCCAGAACTCGGCTGGAAACTGTTTGAGCACCTCTGGTGTTACTATCTGATTCATCACTACCCCTTATGACCCGTCTCGCAGAGACGCCTCGCACATGGGGATAGCCAAACACGTGCCATCGTTTTTTTTAATAATAAAAACAGCTACTTACAATTTAAAATTATGGTTGTGCCAGGTTTTTGACGCACTACCGGCCGATCTCGTACTTACGCATCTTTTCAACCAAGGTCGTGCGCTGCATTTTTAACCAATTAGCTGCATGCGCTGTAACCCAATTAGTCTGATCTAGTGCCGCAATAATAAAGTCTCGCTCCAAGTCAGCTAACTTACTTTTAAGGTCAATAGGCTCGTCTAAAAAAACAGGGAGTGAACCGTCTGTAGGAAGGGACTCTTTGACGGCGAAGAGCTCAGTGACGTCCTCTTGCTTTAATAGGTCGAGCTGAGGACCGCCAGCCTCCACTGAACGGTCTTCAGCATCCTTTAATTCTGTAAGCGCCTTGAAGTGCGCAGGAAGTTCTGCTTCGGTAATCTGCTTGCCAGGATACAAAACAAGCAATCGCTCAATGAGATTGTTCAGCTCCCTTACATTGCCCGGCCAACCATATCTATCTAGATGCTTGATAGCATCGGGCATTAATTCAAGAGAGCCCCTACCCTTTTTATTAGCTGAGCTTATGAATGCATTTATCAACTTCGCCACATCGCCGTGCCGATCGCGAAGAGGGGGGACGTCGATGGGAAAGACACTTAGCCGGTAATATAAATCAGCTCGAAAGTCCCCCTTATCGATCTTCGTTTCTAGGTGCTGATGTGTTGCCGCGACGATCCGGACATCACTTTGAATGGATTTGCTGCCACCTACGCGCTCAAAACACTTTTCTTGCAGAACACGAAGTAGTTTCACTTGCATTGGGAACGGCATATCACCAATTTCATCTAAAAATAAAGTCCCCCCTTCGGCCAACTCAAATCGGCCTTTCCGAACCCCCACGGCCCCAGTAAAGGCTCCCTTTTCGTGACCAAATAGCTCGCTCTCCAACAACTCAGCTGGAATAGCACCACAATTGATCGGTATAAACGAGCCCCTTGCTCGATCAGACAGATCATGTATGAGCTGAGCTACAACCTCTTTGCCGGTTCCCGACTCTCCCTGAATAAGAACCGTGGCATCAGTCTTGGCAACACGAGCAATATGCTCCCGGACATGTTTCATGCCCTCGCTGACACCAATAAGGCGAGACTCAAGATCCTTAAGTTTCGTGCGCCCGACCTTGCTACTAAGGGATTCTTGCATGGAGTGGTCCATCAGAGATGTTCTAACGCTAACAAAACTTAATCACATTTCAACTGGTTAGCCTGAATGTGGTCTGAAAGTGACCGATTATTGACGCTTCCTTAATCAAACGCACCTCAGTGCGTGCTGTCTATATCTAAATAGTGACCCAAGGATTTCGAAGTTCTTGCCTGATCAGTGCGCTTGATAGCTACCTCTGCCTTAGCATTTTCAAGTAGTGCGATGAGCTCCTCGTTCATATGTAGCATGGCGGCCAAG
>ERZ802822.1614-NODE-1614-length-13401-cov-29.152056_pt1 | contig 13401 bp, 8 predicted proteins | sample MGYA00345649_ERZ802822 | MGnify/ENA primary metagenome ERZ802822 (study PRJEB30503, sample SAMEA104212359) | marine metagenome | biome: Westerlies Biome; feature: [SRF] surface water layer (ENVO:00010504) within the epipelagic zone...; material: water...
TGGGTGAGTGCCTGCTCCTCCGCTTCAATGCGACGGCTCATGGCGTAGGCCTGTTCGATCTGTTGACGATCGCCACCGCCGGCGAGAAGACGACGTTGCTTTTCGCGGCCGAGGGAATGACCGGTGAACACCAGGGGTAAACCAAGCCGTTGGCTCACCAGAGCCCCGACGAAACCGGCATCGGCGTAATGGGCATGAATCCAATCCACCTCCTGACCGGGCTGGGTGAGGTGATGCACCAGCTGATCGGCAAGATCTTCCAGATGCGGCCAAAGCTGTTCCTTGCGCAGATAACGCTTCGGACCAAACGGAAAGCGCAGGATTCGAGCACCAGAAGCGATCAACTCCACTGGACGCCCATAGTCCGCAGCAACCCGACGGTCCTGCACAAGGCGTGTCACCACATCGACCCGTTCAACCTCGGGACGCTGGGCCAGGCTGCGCACCAGATCCAGCACGTAGAGGGTCTGGCCGCCGGTGTCCGCATCACGACCAAGCTCCAGATCCCGGGAACGGAACAGACCGTGCAAGTGCAGATGAAGGACACGGACACCCCTTCCCATGACTGCGATCCCTTCAAACAACAGCGGAATCAAGCGACTCCGTTGATTTGTCTTTAGGGAGAAAAAACGAACTGAAAGTTGAAAAAAACGTTAGGGATGATCGTTTTGGAGCGACCTGATTCAGCCAAAACAGTGATGAACACTGACTATCAGCAACCGCTTCTCAACGGCTCAATGGAGAATCAATTGTGAAGAACAAGCAATGTCAGAGCTTGTTGCTCACATCCACCAGATCAATCTGATCATCACCCCAGCCACCGCCGCTGAAGCTGACGACTCCATTCACCCCCAGCTGCTCGTTAAGCCAGGCCAGCATCACCGGTCCGACTAGAGCCGGTCGATCTTCCCCTTGAAAACTGCGGAGGCTGAAGTGGTCAGCACCCTTCACCAGCACCAGGCGATGGCCCAACTGTGCAGCCTTGGTATCGCGCATCGGGGAGATCGCCTCAGGGCCTGAAGGAACCACCCAGTCGCGGGTGCCACTGATCAACAGCACCTTGGAGTTGAGGCTGGTGGAACTGGAGGGTTCAAACAGCAGACGCAAGGGCGGACTGACGGCCACGACAGCCTTGACCCGCTGGTCGGCGATACCGGCTTTGTTGATGCCGCTTAACCAGCTGCACTGGAGCACCCAGCTCAGGTTGCGCTCAGGGTGTTTGAGATCACTGCAACGGCCCTTGAGCTTGCGTTCAGTCGGAACACCACCTGCAAGCTGGAGTGTTGTGGTGGCACCCCAGGAATGACCCACCACCGCAACAGCCTCTGTGTTCAAGCCTCGGCCCTTCAACAGACGGCCGGACTCGACGGCATCGAGCAGAGCAGAGACATCCAGGGGACGCAGACGCAGTTCCTCCGGACCTGGGGGCGGCCGATCACCGGCCAACATCGCCTTCTGTTGACTGAAATCACTGCCGGGGTGGTCCGGCAGAAGCACGGTGTAACCCTGCGCCGCCAGCACCTCTCCCCATCCTTCAAACGATTCAGGGTCATCCCAGAGGCCATGGGAAATCACTACCAGACGCCCGTTGGCTGAGCCACTCGGCACCAGCGTCAGCACTCTGAGTGGTTGCGGACGATGGGTTACGGAAAGACGAATGACCTGACGGGTCCAGGACGGCTTCAACGGAGTCCGCAACGATGGCGTGACCGTGGCGGCAGGCCCTGCCATAGCCAGAGCCACGCCCTGCTCCTGGTTGGCTTTAAGTCGGTTCGCCGCATCAGCCACCCGAGACAGATCGATGGAGGCCTGCTCACCGGGCAGCTCCCGCAGGAAGCCGAGCACATTGGGTTGGCCATTGCGTTCAGCTCGCACCAGAGCGTCCGTCAACATCCGACCACTGGTGTCCGGATCCACCCCCTCGAGATCAACGAGATCCGTGGCCGCAATCAGAGCCTGCTCAAGCAATGGCTGGCCGGTGGACCCTTCCAGAAACGCCTTGGTCTCGACAGGCAACGGCGCCAGAAAAATCTTGCTGATCAGATCAAGAAGTTGTCCGCCGCTCGCCGATTGGAGATCCTCAAGATCAGGGCTGGATCGAATCAGTTCTGAAGCGGAGCCAGCCTCTCCGAGGTTGATGGTGACGCTCGTCTCCAGGAACGGCATGCGCAGCACCAAGCGCTCGAGCGCCTGGGCCGGTGCAGCGAACCCTGACAGTGCAAGGCCACCCAGGAAAGCAGCCAAATGGGTGCGACAACGCGTCATCAGGCAGCGATCAAGGGGATCTCAGGCGGATGCTGCTCCAAAACACGGCTCAGGTAACGGCCCGTGTGACTGGTTGGATGCTGGGCCACCTCTTCTGGAGTCCCGGTCACCAGAAGCTCTCCACCCTTGTCGCCACCCTCGGGTCCGAGATCAATGATCCAATCGGAACATCGAATCACATCCAGATTGTGCTCGATACAGATAATCGAATTGCCCTTATCGACAAGGCGCTGCATCACATCCATCAATTTATGGACGTCGTAAAAACTCAGACCCGTGGTGGGTTCATCAATCAGATAAAGGGTTTTTCCCGTCGCCCTGCGTGACAACTCCGTGGCCAATTTCACCCGCTGCGCTTCTCCACCGGAGAGGGTTGGAGCCGGCTGGCCAAGCTTCACGTAACCGAGGCCGACATCCACCAACGTGCGCAATCGATCCGCAGCCTGAGGAATCGCGTCGAACACTTCGGCGGCCTGCTCCACCGTCATTTGCAGCACATCGGCAATGGTGTGCCCCTTGTATTTCACCTGCAACGTTTCCCGGTTGAAGCGTGCTCCCTTACAGACGTCGCACTGGACGTAGACATCAGGCAGGAAATTCATCTCGATCACGTTCACGCCCTGGCCGCGGCAGGCCTCACAGCGACCGCCCTTCACGTTGAAGCTGAATTGCCCCACCTGATAGCCGCGGGCCTTGGCCTCCACCGTGGCAGCAAACACCTGACGGATCGGGTCGAAAGCACCGGTGTAGGTGGCGGGATTGGAGCGCGGCGTGCGACCGATCGGTGACTGGTCAATCACGATCACCTTGTCGATTGACTTCAACCCCCGCAATTCACCGAGTCCCTGCGGAAAGGGAACCTTCATCCCCAGGCCGTTCTCCAGTGCAGGGTGGAGCAATTCATTCACCAAGGTGCTCTTGCCGCTGCCGCTCACCCCGGTGACGGACACCAGCCGACCGAGGGGAAACTCCACACTGACGTTCTTGAGGTTGTTGCGGTTGCAATCGAGCAACTTGAGCGAACGGGTACCGCTCTGGCGTCGTTCCGCCGGTGTCGGAATCGAGCGGCGACCGCTGAGGTAGGCACCGGTCAGCGACGCTTCGCTGTTGATCAGATCTTCGAAACTGCCTTCCGCCACGATGTGGCCCCCATGCACGCCCGCGCCGGGGCCGATATCCACCACGTGATCGGCGGCACGGATGGTGTCTTCGTCGTGCTCCACCACCACCAGCGTGTTGCCCAGGTCTCTCAGGCGCACGAGGGTGTTCAGCAAACGATCGTTGTCCCGCTGGTGCAGACCGATGCTCGGCTCATCGAGCACATACAGAACACCGGTGAGACCAGCACCGATCTGAGTGGCCAGACGAATCCGCTGCGCTTCTCCACCGGACAGCGTCATCGCCGGCCGATCCAGGCTCAGGTAGTCGAGCCCCACATCCAACAGGAACTTCAACCTCAGCCGGATCTCCCGCAGCACCAGATCACCGATCTGAATCTGGCGATCATTCAGCAACGGGTTGGACACTTCATGGCTGCCAACACCCATCAACTGCTCGATGCGGTCAAGGGTCTGACCAACGCTGACGGCCGTCAGCTCAGGAATGCAGAAAGGGCCCACCTTCACGGCGAGGGCTTCCGGCCGCAGCCGCTGACCGGCGCAGGCCTCGCACGGGACCAACTCAAGAAATTTCTCCAGCTTCTGACGCTGCGCCTCTCCGCTGGCGTCACGCAGCTGACGCTCAAGAATCGGCAGGATTCCCTCAAAAGGCCGGTTGTAGCCCGCCTTGCCCTTGCGATAACGGCTATCGGCCTGGATCAGGATCGGTTCGCGACTGCCGTGCAGCAACACATCACGTTGCTCATCGGTGAGCTGGTTCCATGGAGTCTTGATCTCGAAGCCAAAGGCCTCTCCCACGGAATAGAGCAAGGAGAAGTAGTAGCTGTTGTCCTTTTCCGCCCAGGGAGCAACCGCCGAATACACCGGCTGGGTGGGGTCTGGAATAACCCGATCCACGGTGAATTTCCGCAGATGGCCGATGCCGTGGCAGGCCTCACAGGCTCCGTAGGGGCTGTTGAACGAGAACAACCTCGGGGACAACTCCTCCATGACCGCGCCATGGACCGGGCAAGCGAATTTTTCGGAATAAAGGCGCTCTCGCTCCACACCATCGGGGAGCTCCTCTCCCTTCTTCGGCACAACTTCAACCAGGGCGAGTCCATCCCCCCGTTTGAGAACGGTGCGCAATGAATCGGTGAGACGTTCCTGAATGCCGTCGCGGGCCACAAGCCGATCCACCACCACTTCGATGTTGTGGCTGTGGTTCTTGTCCAGTTCGATGTTGTCCGCCAGCTCGCGGACCTCGCCATCGATGCGCACCCGAGCGAAGCCCTCAGCAGCGAGGCCGCTGATCATCTTGGTGTGGGTGCCCTTCTTGCCCCGAACCACGGGAGCCAGCAGCTGATAGCGGGTGCCCTCCGGCAGCAACAGGATCTGATCGACCATCTCGTCGATGCTCTGAGGACGGATCGAGCGATCACACTGCGGGCAATGGGGCTCACCAGCGCGGCCGAACAACAGGCGCAGGTAGTCCTGGATTTCCGTGACCGTTCCGACGGTGGAGCGGGGGTTGTGGCTGGTGGATTTCTGATCGATCGAAATCGCAGGAGACAGCCCCTCAATGGCGTCCACATCTGGCTTGTCCACCTGACCCAGGAACTGTCGGGCGTAGGCGGACAGACTCTCGACGTAGCGGCGCTGACCCTCCGCAAAAATCGTGTCAAAAGCGAGCGAGCTCTTGCCGCTACCACTCACACCGGTGAACACCACCAGCTTGTTGCGGGGAATGGTGACGTCGACGTTCTTGAGGTTGTGCTGGCGAGCGCCACGCACCCGGATCACATCCTCCAGGCTGCCGCCGGACAGATTCACGGGAGCCGTTCGATCCGTGCTCTTGGCAGCAGCTCGCACCATCGGGCCCCGATCGAAAGCACATGAGCTTAAGAAGAACGGCTGAACTCAGGCTGAACGCTGGGCCAGGAGGCTGGCTGCATAAAGATCAGCCTGATCTCCACCCGCCAGTTCAGCCAGTTCCTGCTGGCGCTCGCGAGTGTCCCGCAGTCGGGACACTCGCGAATAGGTGACGCCTTCCTTCACCTCCTTGTTGACCCTGAAGTGGTGATCCGCAACCGCTGCCACCAGGGGTTGGTGGGTCACACAAAACACCTGACGTTGCTCACCGAGGCTGCGCAACAAATCGGCCATCGCTCCACTGACGCGGCCACTGACGCCAGCATCGATCTCGTCGAACAGCAGCGTGCTGGAACCGTCCACTGCGGCAAGGGTCGTCTTCAACGCCAACAGAAAACGCGACATCTCACCGCCAGACGCCACCTCCACCAACGGTGCCAGTGGCTGACCGGGATTCGCGGAAAACAGAAAAGAGACAGCATCCGCTCCATGGTCTGCCGGTTCGGCAGAACGCAGATCCACCTCAAAACGCACATTGGCGAGGCCCATTGGTGGCAACAGCTTGAGCAAGGAAGCCTGGAGATCGATGGCAGCCTGAGAACGGGCCTGTCGCAGGGCGGCATTGGCCTGATCCCGTTGCTGGCGTTGCGACTGTTCGACCATCCGCAGCCGCTGAAGATCCGCTTCGAATCCCCTATCCCCCAACCGCTGCCGTAAACCATCGCGACGGTCGATCAACCCCGCCAGATCAAGGCCATGACGACGCTGCAGCCGCTTCAGTTCCGCCAGTCGCTCCTGAATCCGATCGAGATGCTCCGGGTCACTCTCCAAAGCCAGGCTGTAGTGATCGAGGGACCGCAGAAGCTCCTCAACATTCGCCTCCAGATCCAGAGCCTGATCCTTCACCCCCGTCAGGGAACCGTCCAGTTGAGCCATCACCTGCAGCTCCTGAACCGAAGCTGCGAGATGGTCCTGCAGTGACGGGGCCTGGTCCGCACCGTCCCTGAAACGACGAAACAACTGGGCCAGTCCCTCCTGCAAACGCACACCATGGACCAATCGATCCTGGTCCTGTTCCAGCTGCTCCTGTTCCCCAGGATCCTCCAGACCGGCCGCCTCAAGCTGCTCGAGCAAGGCCTCCTGCTCAGCCCGTTCCTCCTCGCAACGCTGCTGTTCCCGTTCAACCGCCTCAAGGGCCGCTGCTGATTCACACCACCCCTGCCAGGCCGCGGCCACATCAGCTTTCAATGCCGCCAGGGATGAGCCCCCCAGACGATCCAGCCATTGGCGCTGTTGCCCGGGCTTGGACAACAGCTGGGTCTGACCCTGCACCGTGAGATCGATCAACAGCGGCCGCAGGGACAACAGCTGCTGACGGTTCACCGGTGTGCCATTAAGCCGCGAACGGCTGGACCAACGGTCGCCGTCCTGACGTTTCCATTCCCGGCTGACCAGAAGCTCGTCCTCCGGATCGAAATCCGCCTCAGACAACCAGGCCTTCAGAAGCGGCGTGAGCCGAAAACTGGCTTCGATCCGCGACCGCTCGGATCCTTCGCGCAGCAAACGCTGGCCAGCAGCTCCCTGAGCACCACCAAGCACTGCATCAAGGGCGTCCAGGAGGAGTGATTTTCCAGCACCGGTCTCACCAGTGAGCACCGTGAAACCCGATCGGAACTCCAGTTCGAGCCGATCGATCAGGGCGATGTTCTGCAACTGCAGACCGGTGAGCACGCCATCCCCGGTGGTGATGCCGACCGTAGCGACGGCTCGCGTCGTTTAGAAGGGGTGCACCAAACCCCTTTAACGATGACAGCGGAGCTTGGGGATTTCATCGAAGCAGCTGGTCTGCTCGAGTACGACCCCGCTGCCATCACCAGGATCTATGCAGGTCATCCCCAGCGGCTGATCCGCCGCCTGTGGCAGACCCTTGTCCCAATCGGGCTGCTGCTGCTCGGCGTGGCCTTCGACTGGCTGTTCCAGCTGCTGAAGGATGAAGAACGGGCCCGGAGCCGCGCCCGCGAATGCGCTGAACTGCTGGTGGATCTGGGACCCGCCTTCATCAAAGCTGGCCAGGCCCTGTCCACCCGACCCGACATCGTGCCTCCTTTGTTGTTGGAGGAACTCTCACAACTGCAGGATCAATTGCCGGGTTTCGACAGCGATCTGGCCATGGCTTGTATCGAGGAAGACCTTGGTGCACCGGTTGATGAGCTCTATGAGCAGCTCGACCGGGAGCCGATCTCTGCAGCCTCACTGGGTCAGGTGCACCGCGGCGTTCTCAGCAACGGACAGAAGGTTGCGGTCAAAGTCCAGCGACCCGGTCTGCGCGAGCAGATCACGCTGGATCTCTACATCGTCCGCAACATCGCCGCCTGGTTGAACAGCAACATCGGCCTGATCCGCAGTGACCTGGTTGCCCTGATCGATGAATTAGGCCGTCGGGTGTTCGAAGAGATGGACTACCTCAATGAGGCGGCTAACGCTGAAAAATTCGCTGAGCTGCATCGCCACAATCCTCGCATCGCTGTACCGGCAATCTTCCACGAGGCCACCAGCCGTCGGGTGCTGACGATGGAGTGGATCGATGGGGTGAAGCTCACCAATCTCGATGCGGTCCGTGAGCTGGGCATCGACCCCGACGACATGGTGGATGTCGGTGTGAACTGCAGCTTGCAGCAATTGCTGGAGCACGGCTTCTTCCATGCCGACCCTCATCCGGGCAACCTGCTGGCCCTTGAAGATGGCCGGCTCTGCTACCTGGATTTCGGGATGATGAGTGAAGTCAGCCGTGAGTCCCGCACCGGATTGATTCAGGCGGTGGTGCACCTGGTGAACCGCAACTTCGGAAAGCTCTCCAAAGACTTCGTCACCCTTGGTTTCCTGGCGGAAGACGTCAATCTCGAGCCAATCGTTCCAGCATTCGAATCCGTGTTCAGTCAGGCCCTGGAAGCTGGGGTCAATCGCATGGACTTCAAGGCCGTGACCGACGACATGTCCGGTGTGATGTACAAATTCCCCTTCCGCGTCCCGCCCTATTACGCACTGATCATCCGCTCCCTGGTCACGCTTGAAGGCATCGCCTTGAGCGTCGACCCACAGTTCAAGATCCTTGGCGCGGCGTACCCCTATTTCGCCCGGCGATTGATGGAGGATCCCGATCCGCAATTGCGGCAGAGCCTCAAGGAAATGTTGTTCGACGGTGACGCCTTCCGCTGGACACGTCTGGAAAATCTGGTGTCCAGTGCAGCCAGCCAGGCACAACTGGACCTCGAAGCCCTGTTGGATCAACTTCTCGATTTCCTGTTCTCCCCCAAAGCTGGTCTGCTCAGGGATCAACTCGTCGAGGCCACCGTGGATCGCCTCGACGCTATTGGCTGGTCGACCATGCAACGGCTCGGACGCCGCTTGCCCAAGCGACTCCAACCCTCCACTTTCCAGTCTCGAGGACTGCCCCCGGCCGATCCACTGCTGCAATTGGAACCGATTCGTGAACTGATCAACGTTCTCCAATCTCTACCGGGCTTCACTCCCGACCTGCTGATGAAACGGATGCCAAGGCTGCTCAATGAACCGGACACCCGTCGGATGGGTGTTCAGGTCGCTCAGGGTCTGGCCGAACGAGGAGTTGTCCGCCTCGTGAGGGTTGCTGCTGGAGTCTCCACCTAAGTTCTGGGCACTGTTCCAGGGTTCATGCCAACCGTCAAAACCCGTCGCTGCCGGGTGATCGCCCTGGTCGCAAGTTGGGGTATCGGGCTCACCGCCCTGGCCAGCCCTGCCCTGGCAGCCAAAGACGTTGCACTGGTCAGCGGAGCCTTTCGGCGCTCAATCCCCGTCAAGGACATCGAGCATCTGGCCAACACCGGTGAAGCGAGAGGTCTGCTGGAGCAGCTCCTGGTTCTGTCCGAACAGGATCCTGAAAACGTCGCCAAACTCCTCAATCAAAAACTGGATCTGCCTCTGGTTCTCACCAGTCGTCTGATCAACACCCGCATTGGTGAAGCGATCATCCGACGTGTGGGGCAGATCCTCTATCCGATCTACACACCTCAACCGGAGGTCAGCATCCCCGCGTTGCGGGCTGGCGTGATCAACGGACTCCACAACAGCGGTGACGGACTGACCGCCGTGGATTTCCTCAAGGCTTATCCCAATGAGGTGTTGGCTGTGAACCTTCCGGCCCTGTTCTCCGTGATCGACAAAGCCCAATCCATTTCAGGACTGGTGCAGTTCTTCTCCGATTCACCCCTGGACGGCCTGAAGGAAGCCAAGCCCTGAACCTCGTAGATTCCGCCTGACTCCAAGCAGCATCCGGTGTCCCTGTTCCAGAACCTCCGTCGGCGCTTTGCGGCCACTCCTGTGATGCAGGACTGGCCCGGTCTGATCGAGGCCTACAGAGCCTGGCTACCGGTGACCTCCACCACGCCCGTGATCACCCTCAGGGAGGGGGCGACTCCACTGATCCCTGTACCCGCCATCGAGGAGCGGATCGGCAAGGACGTGAAGGTCTTCGTCAAGTACGACGGTCTCAACCCGACCGGATCCTTCAAGGATCGGGGCATGACCATGGCCATCAGCAAGGCCAAGGAAGCCGGCTGCGAGGCTGTGATCTGCGCCAGTACCGGCAACACCAGTGCAGCAGCCGCGGCCTACGCCCGTCGCGGCGGCATGCGTGCCTTCGTGCTGATTCCCGACGGCTACGTCGCCCAGGGAAAACTGGCTCAGGCCCTCGTCTATGGCGCTGAGGTTCTGGCGATTCGCGGCAATTTCGACCGGGCTCTGGACATCGTTCGAGAAGCGGCGGAGAAATACCCCGTGACGCTGGTGAACTCGGTGAATCCTTATCGACTCCAGGGCCAGAAAACCGCTGCCTTTGAAATCGTCGATGCCCTCGGTGATGCCCCCGATTGGCTGTGCATTCCCATGGGCAACGCCGGCAACATCACGGCTTACTGGATGGGGTTCCAGGAATACCAACAGGCCGGTCACAGCCGCACGCTGCCGCGCATGATGGGCTTCCAGGCCAGCGGCTCCGCGCCGTTGGTCAACGACACCACCGTGAGCGATCCGGACACGATTGCAACCGCCATTCGCATCGGCAATCCGGTGAACCGCGCCAAAGCGATCGCCGCTCGTCAAGCCAGCAACGGTGCCTTCCTCGACGTCACCGATGCCGAAATCATTGAGGCCTACAAGCTTCTGGGTGGCCAGGAAGGCATCTTCTGCGAACCGGCCAGTGCAGCCTCCGTCGCAGGTCTCTTGAAGCGGAAAGATGAGGTCCCGGCGGGAGCGACCGTGGTCTGCGTGCTTACCGGCAATGGCCTGAAGGATCCGGATTGCGCCATCAACAACAACGATGCCGCCTTCTATACAGACCTGAACCCCGATCTCGCCACGGTGGCGGGAGTCATGGGTTTTTAAATCAACACCTGTCTGATCCCTCACGACCCCGAAAGGGGTCTTTTTTTGCTTTAAAACCACAAACCAACTGACAAAGCGACTGGGGAAGACCACCAATAAGTCGCTCAACAGGCTGGGGAAAGAGCGACCAAACGCGACGCGCTGGAGCATCAGCTTTTCTCCACAAGCAGTGAAGAAGTGGAAAACGCGTTCCCCCTCCCCAGGACCCGATTCATTCTCCTCAGCTCAAGGCTGCTATCAGCCTTGGTCATGATTGGGATCATGGGCAGTGTTCCCCATTTCCCCAGGCCCTACGACGGCTGTTTTGGTTTTACTTCTTAGAAAGAACTAGAACAAAACAGCCGAAGAACGGTTGGGCTCAACCAGCCATTGCGCTTCGTTCTCGGCTGTGAAACGGTGGGGCATCGATACCCAGCGAACAGGCCTGCAGCACGATGAAGGTGGTGTGCTCCCAGTCCGAACTCAACGCCGCTCTGCAGCTCGTGAGCCGTGCTGTGGCAACCCGCCCTACGCACCCGGTTCTGGCCAATGTGCTGCTGACGGCCGATGCCGGCACCGATCGCCTCAGCCTCACTGGATTTGATCTCAACCTCGGCATCCAGACCTCGCTCGCTGCCAGTGTCGAGACCAGTGGAGCGATCACGCTCCCGGCTCGGCTGCTCGGTGAAATCGTGTCGCGACTGGCCAGTGATTCCCCGCTCACGCTCACCACGGAGGAATCCGGAGAGCAGGTGCAACTCAACAGCCTGAGCGGCAGCTACCAGATGCGGGGCATGCCGGCCGACGATTACCCGGATCTACCGATGGTGGAAAGCGGCTTGACCCTCAAGCTGCAAGCGTCCGGTTTGGTGCAGGCACTGAAGGGAACCCTCTTTGCCAGCAGCGGTGATGAAGCCAAACAGTTGCTCACAGGCGTTCATCTCAGCTTCACCGATACAAATCTGGAGGCTGCCGCCACCGATGGTCATCGGTTGGCGGTGTTGCAGGTGAACGATGCCCTTCAGGCTGCAGCTGAGGGTACGGAGGGCGAGGGTGCTGCGTTTGCCGTGACCTTGCCGGCGCGATCCTTGCGTGAGGTCGAACGGTTGGTGGCCGGGTGGCGGTCCGAGGATCCGATCAGCCTGTTCTGTGATCGGGGTCAGGTGGTTTTTCTTGCGGCTGATCAGATGGTCACGAGCCGCACGCTGGAGGGGACCTACCCCAATTACCGCCAGCTGATTCCCGATGGGTTCAGCCGCACGTTGACCATGGATCGCCGTGCTCTGGTGGGAGCTCTCGAACGCATTGCGGTGCTTGCCGATCAGCACAACAACGTCGTCAAATTCAGCAGTCAGCCCGAATCAGGCGTGGTGCTGATCAGTGCCGATGCACAGGATGTTGGCAGTGGCTCGGAGTCTCTCGCCGCAGAACTCAGCGGCGATGCGATTCAGATCGCGTTCAATGTCCGCTACATGCTGGATGGTTTGAAAGCCATGGCCGGAGATCGTGTGGTTCTTCACTGCAATGCCCCCACCACTCCAGCGGTGTTGCGTCCTGTGGAGGACGGTGATGGTTTCACCTACCTCGTGATGCCGGTTCAGATCCGCTCCTGAATTGGCGCTCCCCGACCAGCTTCTGCTCAGTGATCTGCTGCAGCACACCGTGCGCTGCGATCTAGGGCTTGACCATGGCCCCGGGGTGATGGCTTGGATTCATCCACCGGTGCATCGTCTGTTGGGATGGGTGAGCCGGCCGTCCGCTTTGCGGTTGACCCGTGAGGTGTGGCGTCTGGATCAATGCTGTGGTCTCACGGACCAGCAGATCTACGTGCGAGGTGAGCCGGCGGTTACCGATCCAGCCACCTTGGATCGACTGCCGACCCTGTTGGAGTCGGATCTGCTTGCTCGTGATGGAGAGCGCCTTGCTGCTGTGGTGGACCTGGTGTTTGAGCCATCAACCGGGGCCATCGCCCACTATCTGGTGGCCCGCAGCGATCCTCGTCTTCCAGGAAGTTCCCGCTGGCGGCTGACACCGGAGAGGATCGTGGACCATCAACCCGGCCGGGTGATCACCGCCTTAACGGGATTGGATGATCTGCCGATGACGCGCGCCAGTGTTCGCCAGGATCTGTTGCGGCGTACCCAACGCTGGCGCGAGCAGTTGCGTGACATGGGCGATCGGGCTGGGGATCGACTGGAAGGTTGGCTGGAGGATCCGGCCTGGGACGAAACAGAGCGTTCTGAACCACCACAACCGCGCTCGCAGAACGGTCCTGAAATCTGGGATGACGAGGGATGGCGGGATGGTCGCCGTCAGCGGGATGAGGATCCCTGGGTCTGATCCCGCCGTCGGCAACACTGGGAACAGCTGCTGGTCAGTCCCGCGTGTCCTCCCCTGCCTACGACGTCAATGCGGCTCTGAAACAGGAAGGTCTGAAACCGTCGGATTGGCAGGAGATCTGTCGGCGGCTTGGACGGGAGCCCAACCGTGCCGAGTTGGGGATGTTCGGGGTGATGTGGTCCGAACACTGCTGCTATCGCAACTCCAGGCCGCTGTTGCGGGGGTTTCCAACGGAAGGTCCCCGAATTTTGGTGGGTCCTGGTGAAAATGCCGGTGTGGTCGACCTGGGGGAAGGCCATCGCTTGGCCTTCAAGATTGAAAGCCACAACCACCCCTCGGCTGTGGAGCCCTTCCAAGGTGCCGCCACCGGCGTCGGCGGCATCCTGCGGGACATCTTCACCATGGGAGCTCGCCCGATCGCGTTGCTGAA
>ERZ802822.1617-NODE-1617-length-13376-cov-17.023761_pt1 | contig 13376 bp, 9 predicted proteins | sample MGYA00345649_ERZ802822 | MGnify/ENA primary metagenome ERZ802822 (study PRJEB30503, sample SAMEA104212359) | marine metagenome | biome: Westerlies Biome; feature: [SRF] surface water layer (ENVO:00010504) within the epipelagic zone...; material: water...
GCAAAAGTGCGCGGCACGCCGCATAATACAGGTGATGGGCTTTTGGCGGCATGGGCGCTGGGGGCGCAGCGCTATGGACGGTTTAGCGGATGCCATGCTACGCCGATGGATTATTTTATGAAAGATTTTGGCAATCTCAACATTCCGCATGGCGAACGGAAGAATTATCGCAAAATCAGTTACTTTCTGGGTGTGATGCTAAATGAAAATGGTGCCCGATTTGTCGATGAGGGGATCGATTTTAGAAACTACACCTATGCACAGTTTGGCCAAGCCGTTTTGCAGCAACCAGGTCAAAAAGCGTGGCAAATTTTTGACAGCAAAGTCTTTGATCTGATGTATGAAGAATATCAGTTTTACGATGCTATATATGAAGAAGCCGATAATATCTCGGAGCTTTTAAGTAAATGCGATGGATTAGATGCAGTCGCAGCAGAAGCAACGTTGCGAGAGTTTAATAGCAACACAAAAGAGGCAATTCATTTTGATCCAACGATTAAGGATGGTAAGTCGTCAATGTCTGCAGGGTTATTTAAATCCAATTGGGCGCAAGCCATCGATTCACCGCCTTATCGGGCCTATCCGGTCACTGGGGGGATCACATTCACTTACGGAGGTGTGAAAATCTCTGAAAGGGCCGCAGTATTGGATCAATCTGGTAACGCAATACCTGGTCTATTTGCCTGCGGAGAAATGGTTGGCGGTGTGTTTCAAGGAGGCTACCCCGGAGGATCAGGGTTAACCTCTGGCGCGGTGTTTGGCAGGTTGGCAGGCATTGGTGCAGTTGGGAACCGCTATGAGTGATTGTAGACAACGGCGCGCAGGAATATGTTTAACCCCATTTTGACCGTCGTCATATGAAATGGGACATCAGACGGTGCTGTCAGACGAATGAGAACTCGCATCGGCTCCCATTGGCCCGGTCAGAGGTGTCTGGCAAAGACGCGAAGCGGCACGGAGTGCCAGAGGCCCGCGTACAAGCGCAACGGACGCTGTGGGCTGCATGGAGGTAAGTCTACTGGAGCAAGGACTCCTGAGGGCCTTCAGAGCATCTCTGAGGCTAATCTGAAGCATGGACTTTACGCCAAGGATAAACTTGAGGCGCAGCGCAAACGGGGCGAAGTGGGACGTCGGGTCTTAGCTGAGATTAAACAGATTGAAGTCGAACTTTTAGCGGTAGGCCTGATTGACAAATAGTTTGTTCGCTACTGACTATTTATTTGATATTATCTTGGTTTTTTGAAACAGAAATAAAAGGAGAGCAGAACAAATGAATGATAATTATTCAGACTGAAACCTTATTAGAGAAAACAAAAATTAGTGGTACTGAGAAATGGGCCTAGACATGCTCGAACTATCCCAATTGCGAGGGTGTACTTCCTGCTGATGAACCTGGGCACCCATCCGCTTCGGCTGGTCAGCCAGGTCACCCCACTGCTCGACCAGGCGCGGCACAACGGCGGAAATCGCCTCCCTTGAGAGAAAAAGCCGCCCTACATCTCGCGTTTTAGACACATACGCCGGTCGGAGGGAGCCAACCAGAACGCTAACTCTCCCCGTGTCAGAGTCTGTTACTGTGGGCTCGAGCGAAACACTGCTGACTTGATCGAACCTTCATTGGCGAAATGCTTCGGCAAGTGCTGTAAGGCTAGCGCGAATGCACGGACTAGCTGGGGTTAGAATAGATGCGCTTTTGTCTGATCGAATGAGAATGCAACCTCTTGCTCGACACTAAGCGACAAAGCATCGGGCGAGGCAAAGCGGAACATCTTGCCTTCAGAATCAAACAATTCGACAACAGTTTCGGTTCCCAAGCGCTCGACAAGCGTAATTTTACCTTTCAACTGGCCATTATCATCCAAGCGCAAGTGCTGTGGTCGAATGCCTAGGCGTGCTTCATCCCCTGCCTTTTTATTGCTTGAAACAAGGCGGACGGCGTCAACGGAAATACCGACGCCTTCAAAGCCAGCCGTCTCGCCGCTTTCAGATAGGCCTGTTAATTTACCGCCAAAAAAGTTCATTTTCGGCGATCCTAGAAAGCTCGCGACGAACTCATTTCCCGGATCGTTAAAGAGATCCATCGGTGCCCCGACCTGCATCACGACACCATCTTTTAGGACAACAATCTTGTCGGCAAGCGTCATCGCTTCGACCTGATCGTGGGTTACGTAGATGGTCGTAGCGCCAAGTTGATTATGCAGTTTCGCGATCTCAACTCGCGTGTCATGGCGCAAGGCTGCGTCCAGATTCGAAAGTGGCTCATCGAACAAGAACACCTCTGGGTTACGCACGATTGCACGTCCAATGGCGACGCGCTGCCGTTGTCCCCCCGAAAGCGCCGCGGGGCGTCTTTCAAGCAAATGTTCCATCTGTAGGATTTTTGCAGCTACTTCGACGCGCTCTTGTATCTGTGACTTGGGCAACCCCTGCAAAGACAAAGAAAACGCCATATTATGGAACACGGTCATATGTGGGTAGAGCGCGTAGGATTGGAACACCATCGCGATCCCGCGCTCGGACGGGGGCAGGTCCATAACAGGTCGATCAGCGATGACGATCTCGCCCGAAGTCAATGTTTCAAGCCCCGCAATCAAGCGCAACAAGGTAGATTTTCCACAGCCGGAAGGGCCGACGAAAACGACAAATTCGCCCTTATTGATTTCCAGATCGACGTCCTTGATGACGTGAACCGGCCCGAAGGACTTATTTACATTTTTGAGTTCAACTTGAGCCATCTAAACCTCCTCAAAGGTTGCGGTAAGCGTATCGAAATCAAATGTGCAGCGCAGTGTCTGTTGATCACTTATTCGATCGAATTGAATCGAGCGTTCGCCGCCCGTGATTTCGGAAACTTTATTTGCATGCATCATCGCAGGTTGCGACTTTCGCCATTTCAGAAACTTTGCAAATTGATTGTAGACCGACACAGGACGTTCAGCTTCGTCCAGCCCAGCATGCGACAGATGTTGCGCTGAAATCGGAAGCCAGGTCCGATTGGCGGAAGAGAACCCACCATTGGGCTGACTGGCGCGCCAGACCATGGGTGTGCGACAAGTGTCGCGCCCTAGAAAGACCGGTGCGAATTCAATGCCCCAAGGGTCTTGTATTTGGTCTACCGGTATGTCGCGCACGTCTTCGAGACCAAGTTCTTCGCCTTGATACACACAGGTGGAACCGATCATGCTGGTTTCCAACTTCAAAAGTAGAAGTTGCATCGCCTGACATTGTGAGGCGTCCAAGCCCAGCGCCCCCAATTGGCGCGTAGCCGAGCGTGGCACGTCATGATTTGAAAAAGAAAAGGATTGGCGGCCACTTTCGTTGAAGGCCGCGACGGCTTTGTTGAGCGTGTAGCGCAATCCCTCTACGTCCAGGCCATCCCAGGCTAAGAGATCGAAATTATATGTCGCATGAAGCCTGCCCTCGGCGGTAAACGTCTGACAAACTTGGACAACATTCGCATCATCACCATGAACCTCGCCCATTAGAAAGCGATCCCCTTGATATGAGTCGGCACACGCGCGGAATGCTTCGCTGAAGCCCTGAATGGACGGCTGGTTCAACTGCGCAGTGTCTTTCAGTTGGCGAAAAAATGGTTGCTGCTGTTGGGGCAACTCTCCCAGAACGAAGTCAAGATTTGGTTTATTGTTCTTAAAGGGTGGCGCATCCGCGTTGATTGTGTGAACCGCGTCCAGTCGGAAGCCGTCTACACCACGGTCAAACCAGAACTTGGCGATGTCGACAAACGCATTCTGCACTTCTGGATTGGCGTGGTTCAGGTTCGGTTGTTCGGGCAGAAAGTTGTGCAAATAGTATTGTTGGCGACGCGGCTCGAAAGACCATGCGCGGCCACCAAAGAAAGAAAGCCAATTGGTCGGCGCGGACCCGTCTGGAAGCGGATCGACCCAGTGGAACCAATCCGCTTTGGGATTGTCGCGCGACTGGCGGCTTTCCTGAAACCACGCATGTTGATCCGAGCAATGCGCCGGCACAATGTCGATCATCAGCTTCAGGCCAAGGCCATGAGCGTTGTCAATCAGCGCATCAAAATCCGCGAGCGTTCCATATTCTGGATTGATGTCACGATAGTCCGAAACATCGTAACCAAAATCTTTTTGTGGAGACTTGAAGAAAGGGCTGATCCAAATCGCATCCACACCCAGACCGGCGACATAGTCTAAGCGCGACATGATTCCCCTTAAATCGCCTATCCCATCCCCGTCAGAATCTTGAAAAGAACGCGGGTAAATTTGATAGATGACGGCGGTTTCCCACCATTTTAGATCTGGCATCCGTCAGCCCCCTTTGACAGAACCCGCCAACAGGCCGCGGATAAAGTAACGCTGCATGGACAGAAAAATGATCACGGGCACCACCATGGAAATCACCGCTGACGCATTCAGCAAGTGAAGCTGGTCTTTGAACGTGCCCAGTTGCTTTTGCAGACGGATCGGGAACACCAGATCATTAGAGTTGTTGGGACCGATATAGAGCGCCACAATCAAATCGTTCCAAACCCAAAGGAACTGAAAAATACTAAATGACGCCAACGCAGGAACTGAAAGTGGAACGATCATCTTGGTGAATATTTGTAGATGATTTGCCCCGTCAATACGGGCACTTTCCAAAAGCTCTTTTGGAAGGCCAACAATGTAGTTTCGCAGCAAATAGATGGCCAGCGGCAAACCAAAAGCCGTATGCGTAATCCAGAGACTTGCAAATGTCTTTGATGCAACCTGGCACGAGTTTGTCGCTTCGCAATCTGTTAGCCAGGCGTTCAATTGTGTTGCCCACGACGCGATTCCGCTAAAGCCAGTAAGAATGGGCAAAAACGCCAACTGAGTTGGAACCACCATCAAAGACACAACAATTACGAATAACCAGTCCCGGCCAGGAAAGCTCATCCAAGCAAAGGCATAGGCTGCAAAAGCTGCGATTGTGATGGGAATGATCGTTGCGGGAATAGTTACGATAAACGATGAAATCAGCGCGTTCGGAACATTTTCGTCTTCAAATAGAACCTCGACAAAGGCGTCGGTGCCAAATACGGGATCCTGGTTTATAAAGACGTCCAGATTTTTCGGGCGCGGTGCAGTTGCCTCGGGGAAAGTCCAGGTAAAATCGCCATTGGCCTGGAATACAAATTCGCCACCTCGGACATCCATCACCTCGCCCACCGGAACAAGTCGGCGTTTTAGAATGGTTTCACCTTCATTATTCGGGTCCGGTACGCGGCCCTTAAAGAAGACCGAAATCACATCCCCTGATACTTCGAAGCTGTCTTTATCCATGTTCAAGCGGTCAAAAATATTGCCGGTCAAAACGACAAACTCTTCCCCACCATCATGGGTGCCAAAACGGTGCCCCAGCTCGGTTGGAGTAAAGGCCGTCCAAAAGCCCGAGGTTTTCGACGCAGTCTCGGAGCGCAAGGAAGTGGTGACCAAAGCGACAAAGGGAACGACCCAGATGAAAACGATCAGGGCCAGGACGATATGCTTTAAGCCGCGGCTGATCATCGTTAGTGCCCCATCTCTTTTTGCTCGCGCCGAAGTCGGCGTGCGTTGAAAATCATATTCGGAACCACCGTTGCCATCAGCAGAACCGCGATCGAGGCAAAAAGGTTCTCTACGTTGTCATTGCCCACGGACCAGTTGTTTCGCGCGTTCTCCATCATTGTTGCCAACAACAGCTTATCATCGTCGTTGGCAGACAGCGCATAAGGTATATCGAACATTTTCAGCACAAGGATCACAAGCGTTGTCCAGACCACAACGACCGTCGAGTATATCTGCGGCAACTTGATGCGAAAGAACATCTGAAACGGGTTAGCGCCGTCTATTTTCGCTGCTTCAATAGTATCTTCTGGCACTCCACGCAGAGCAGCCGAGAAAATCACCATTGCGAACCCTGTCTGGACCCAAATTAGAATCCACATCAGAAAGAAATTACCCCAAAATTCTAGACTATAGAGTGGCTCATTGTACTCGGGTGTATGTCCAAGCAACGATTTTAGAAGACCAATCTGATACGACGGAGTAACGCCGTTTTCCACCAGCTGCGGCTCGATCCCACCGCCAGCAAAGATGTTGCGCCAAATAACTGCTGCGCCAACGAAAGAAATCGCCATCGGTACGAAAATCAGGGTCTTGGCAACGATGCCCCACTTGGTCGAATCCGCCAGAACCGCGATCAACAAACCCAGCGAAATACACACGGTAGGGACAAGAATTAACCACATGACCGAGTTGCGAAGGGCGTAACGAATTTGGACATAGCCCAACGAGTCTGGGTTCCAGAGAAATGAGTAATTATCTAAGGTGCGGGTGCCGTCTGCCTCTTGAAAAGACAAACTTAGAGTCGAAAAAGCCGGCACCAACAAGAACAGCGTCAGCAGAACCAATGCTGGGCCAACAAATATCCACGGTTGGATAGCCTCGACGATGGCGGTTTGTTTTCCCAGGTCTTTGCCAACCCGAACGCGGGACAAACCGGCGTTCAGCCAATTCGTAATCCAGAAATATAGGAATGAAATACCCACAGCGATCACGATGGATCTAATGGCAAAGCCGATTTTGGTAAAGCGCTCTTCGGTGTCGAACAAATCAACACGCCAGCCGCGCGCTTCGTGCAACCACACCCCTAGGCCGGCCATCCAGTCGTCCAAAGGAGCGGTAATTGAATAGGCCAGAACACCTGTAATCGGCAGAACGAATATGACAGTCAAAGCAATGGCCAGGCCATTGCTTGCTATAATTGGACGTAGAGAACGCATGGTTTTTCCAAACTCAAAAACTGTTTGGCAGGTCAGGCCGCCCGATCTATCCCGCGCGGCCCATTTCTTAAAGGCAATCGCCTTGTTTACTTGATGGCATCCCAAGCTGCCTGGATATTATCCGCAGTAGTCTGCGCATCCTGGCCGTTTGCGAATGCAGTCATTTCCGACCAGAACGCCCCAGCACCAATTGCACCTGGCATCAGGTCCGATGCGTCGAAGCGGAACGTGGTTGCATTGGTCAGGATCTCGCCCTGTTTACGCTGCGCATCCGTTTCATACGCTGCTGGATTTGCACCTTTGTGCGCAGTCAGGAAACCACCCTTGTTCATCCAAACTTCGTGGGCCTGAGGCTCTTGTAGGTACTTGAAGAACGCTCGTGTTGCTTCGCTGTCCTTGGTCATAGTGTAGAGCGTACCAGCACCTAGCACTGGGTTGCCCAGGTCTTCAGACGCGAAGGGTGGGAAGTAGAAGAAGTCTACTTCACCCGCTGCAATTTCGGCACCTTTTTCTGGGAAGAACGCTGGGATAAACGACGCCTGACGATGCATCAAGCACGATGCAGGTGTCGAGAACAGACCTTTTGGCGCATCACCAAAGAAGGTCGTTGCGACCGAAGAAGCGCCACCCGCAACATAGTCGTCATTGCGCGAGAACTGGCCATAGATTTCCATAGCGCGCAGAACTTCGGGGCTATTAAACGCAAGGTCATTCGACACCCAACGGTCGTAGTTTTCAGGAGTCGTGGTGCGCAGCATCAGGTCTTCCATCCAGTCGGTCGCGGTCCAACCGGTGGCATTGCCTGATTCAACGCCGATACACCAAGGGGTGTTGCCGTCTGCTACCATCTGATCAGACAGGGCAATCAGCTCTTCCATCGTTGTTGGAATTTCGTAGCCGTTATCTTCGAACTGCTCTGGCGAATACCAAACCAGCGACTTAAGGTCTTGCTTATATGCGAAGCCGTAGAAATCTTCGCTGCCATCAGGGCCGGCATAAGTACCCAGCGCGACCCACGACGAACCAGCACCATAGTTATCAGTCATCCATGCTGCGGCGTCATCACCCAATGGTGTTAGGAAGCCATCGGCCGCCATGTCTCCCGCAAGCCCTGGCTGAGGAAAGATCGAGATGTTCGGAGCGTTGCCAGAACGAAGATCAGCAACAATCAACGCCGCGAAATCGCGCGAACCCGAGTACTGAACCACGGCGCCAGTTGCCTCTTCGAAGCAGCTTGCCATTGCAAGCAGGCGCGCTTCATCCTCGCCTTCCATCGAACCCATGATAGTGACAACGTCACCTTCAAAGCTGCCAAGATCACCCATATCCGACGGCGTATCGCAAACACCGCCATGCGCGCCCGCAAAAGCGGACGATGCCGATGCCATCGCAGCAAAGGCCACTCCACCGAGTAGTTTGGTTGTGAATTTCATTTCATTCTCCCTGAGTTTCAAAGCGCCACTACGGCCCCAAGCTAATTTGCCCGCCCAGCGCAAACTAAGGCGCTAGTGTGCTTCATACAAAGCTCGAGCGCAAGTTCTAAAGTAAGATTTAAAGCGCTTTGGGCATCATTGTTAAGAACTGTATCGCGGCAATCTGTCAATACATTTTTTGTATAAAGTGGCAATTTTTTGCTCTAAATTTGGCTTTTTGGAGAAAACGTCGGAAAAGAACTATCGCCTTTTAAGCATTCGCGATGCTATCCTATGTTAAAAGCGCTTTGGACGAATCAATGAATCTGAAAGAACTGTCTGAAAAACTAGGAATTTCGCAAACGACTGTTAGTCGCGCTCTTGGCGGCTACCCAGAAGTCAGCGAGACCACACGTCAGAGCATCGAGGCGGCAGCGCAACGGTATGGATATTTTCCGAACAGACGCGCGGCTGGGCTTGCAACTGGGCGATCAAACATGATCGGACACATTTTACCCAAGTCTACCCAGCACGAAATGGTGAACCCGATCTTCGGAGATTTTGTTGCAGGCGCCGTCGAGACTTATTCGTCTCGGGGGTTTGAAATGTTTCTCTCTCAAGTGTCGGATCAAGACGAAGGCGCAACCTATCGCAGGCTCTTGCAGACAGCCGTGGTTGACGGCGTCATCGTTCAGGGCCCAAGGGCAAACGACCCGCGCATCCAGACACTTACCGAAATGGGCCTTCCCTTCGCCGTGCACGGTAGATCGTCGGGTGTAAACGTTCCCTACAATTGGGTTGATGTGAACAACAAAAGCTCATTTCTGCGGGCGACCGAGTTCTTGTTGGATCTGGGACACCGACGAATTGCCCTGATCAATGGCTTTGAGGACATGGATTTTGCGATGCGGCGCCGAAACGGCTACATCGCCGGTTTGCAAAATCGTGGCATTGAGATCGACCCGTCGATTATGAAAAGCCAAGAAATGACCGAGATATATGGCTACCATCAAACTCGAGATATGCTTACATCAGACAATCCACCTACGGCAATCTTAGTCTCGTCGCTCATTTCGGCCATAGGCGTTCGCAGAGCCATCGAAGAGGCTGGGCTGACGATGGGTAAAGACGTCTCGGTTATTACGCATGATGACGAACTTTCTTATCTACGAAACGGTGAAACCGTTCCGATTTTTACGGCAACAAGATCTTCGGTCAGAGATGCGGGGAAACACGTTGCAAATATTCTTATTGATCAAATTGAAAACCCCAATTCCCTCCCACAGACCCAACTACTTGAGGCACAGCTGGTGGTTGGGCGTTCAACCGGGCCAGCCCCTGGCAGCAAATGACACCCTAAGTTCGGTCACTCGCGATGAATTTGCCGATTTTCCCGCCAAAAAAACCCAGCTTGACTTGCCTAATCGTAAGAAGCGATTAATGGGTAACTATGTTTTATTTGTTTGTTTCGTGCCAGCTAAAGGATCTGTCAACTAGTTTTGAAACAGCTTCATTAAAGATGCCCGTCCAGATCTGATGGATAGTTTCCAGACATCGCATAAGCAAGAAAATTTATTCTGAAAGTATCTAAGCTAGTCATGAACGCATTAGTTCTGGCATACTTATAAATTTACGAGACGCACTGATAAACCTTGCAGCATCAGCCCAATTTATGATGCGATGATCATCGCTTAAATCAAATGGAATTGTCGGAATAGCCTACCAAGTAGAACCGTCCCAATTCGATCTAAATTCGCTACGCGATAACCCAAGAATGCCACTTGAGGCGGATTTACAACATATGTGAAACCGTTTCGCCTAACCGTTCAAGATTAGAGATTGTGATAGAGCCGCATGGCAAGTGAACCAAGATGTAAAACGATTAGGCAAAATCATATAATTGCTACGAAGCTAATAGTCAGTAAAGACAGTAAAGATGAGATTAAAATCACTCGAGCAATATTGTCCACTTTTACGCCATAGTTCATCGCCAACATGAATGACATTACACCACAAGGCGTTGCCGCTACCATTACCGCTGGTTTAGCTAATTCCACTGGTAGAACGAACAGAATACTCAAAATAAAATAGGCAATAATTGGATGCAATATTAGCTTCACCGCGACAATTAAGTTCGACAGTGAAACAATTATTTCCTCTTGTTTAGCGCTCAAAATAACACCAAGTGCAAAGAGTAAAACTGGCGAGGCTGTTGAAGAAATATTCGATATAAAGATACCAACATTTGGTGCCATTGAAAGACCGCTTAACCCATATATCAAACCTGCTATCATTCCCAATATAGGAGGGTTTGTAGCGATTTTAACGGCAGTGAAGCGCCATCCCTGATCCTTGGCCGTCATAATATCCATAGCTATTATAGCGGCACTCAAAATAAGCATACCATCCATCGAGATAATTGCCACCATGGGTAAAGTCGCACTTTTACCGATTAGGATTTCAGATATTGGCAGGATAAATAAAACGTGGTTTGTTAACGCGGTTGCCAGACCAAGCAAAAATGCTTCCCTCACATCAAGTGAAAACACTTTTCTCGCAACTACGAAGGTTATTAAATAAACGCACGTTTCTGAAATAAGGTAGCCAACTAACAATTCTACAGGCACATCAAACAGGCTCGTTTCCGAAAGGAGCTTGAATCCTAAAACTGGCATTGCAATGAACATTACAAATTTGTTCAAAATCATGGCTGAGCCAAAGTCGAAGACTTTTAGTCTTCCGCATACATAACCTATCACACTAATTGCGAAGATTGGCAGGACCCCGTTAAATAGCGCGGCTAGCATACGGACACTCCTATGTCATCAATTACCGGAAATCAGAAACTGCTAAAATGCGTCAACGATTACGCAACGTTAAAGGTTTAACTTAGAATAAGGGCATACATGCGGCTTTTATATGATCCAGGTTCAGATTTTGTAGTTCAGCCGCAACAGAAAGGTAAAATGCACTGAATAACCCTCCTGTGAGACTTAAGTGTTTTAAGAATACATTTCCTAACGAATTAATCCATATACAAATAAAATCACAACTTTAACTTTAACTTTTTTCATTATAAATCAAATGTTTATAAATTTTAAAGTTCTTATTCTTACAAAACTCTATCGGATATAAAGCCTCTGACAGATGTTAGACGCTAAAAAAAACTTAAAGTGCTCTAGCGCTTACACCCACATAACAGATTGAGCTTATCAAAATTAATATAATGGATAGCTTAACATTCCAACTTAACCATTATTTGTCTGGCTGTATGTCTGGCTTAAAAAGAAAAAGGCTCAGCGTAATTTCCGCTAAGTCCTTGTTTCTATTGGTGAGCCGTGATGGGTTCGAACCATCGACCTACTGATTAAAAGTCAGTTGCTCTACCAACTGAGCTAACGGCCCACTAAGCGGCCTACTTAAAAACACCGCGAGGTGTGGTCAACCCCGAAAACAAAGAAAAACTCGCAATCTATGGATTCATTGCTCTGAGCGAGATATATCCTCGCTCATGAACAAATCGCTGACCTCTAACTGGCCGTTTTTAAAAATGCACGGTCTTGGAAATGACTTTGTGATCCTGGATTGGCGCAAGGCCGCTTTAGATTTGCCTGCCATATTGATTACCGGTTTGGCCGACCGTCATCGTGGCGTAGGCTTTGACCAGCTCGCCGTCATAGAAAGCGGCACTGGCGATGCCCATTTACGGTTTTTCAACGCTGATGGCTCGGATTCGGCAGCCTGCGGCAATGCAACCCGCTGCATCGCGCGATATTTGATGGATGAGCTTGAAAAATCCAGCTTGCATCTCACAACGGATCGCGGCGCCTTGCGCGCGGAAAAATCATCCGATGGTTTTGTCTCGATAAATATGGGGCAGCCGCTGCTCGCGTGGCAGGATATTCCGCTTTCCGAAGCGATGGACACGCTTGTTTTGCCAATAAAAGGAGACCCAAGCGCGACAGGTATGGGCAATCCGCATTGTACCTTTTTTGTCGAGGATATCGCCGCGATCGACCTAGAAGCGGATGCAGCACCGATCGAACATCATCCCCTTTTCCCCGAACGCACGAATGTACAATTTGCGCAGGTGATTGGCAAAGATCACATCCGAATGTGCGTCTGGGAACGCGGCGTCGGGGTCACGCTTGCCTCTGGCTCTTCGTCTTGCGCCACAGCCGTGGCGGCCGCGCGCCGCGGCTTGACGGGACGCAGCGTTAAAATTGACGTTGATGGGGGCAGCTTACAGATCGATTGGCGCGAAGATGGGGTCTGGCTAACAGGGCCGACCATGCATGTCTTTTCAGGTCATTTAACCACTCAATTTCTGGACAGCTTGCGATGAGCCAAGAGCCAAAAATCACCACATTGGGTTGCCGGTTAAATGCCTATGAATCAGAAGCAATGCGCGCTTTGGCCGAACACGCCAACTTGGGAGATGCGGTGATTGTGAATACCTGCGCGGTCACTGCTGAGGCAGTTCGCAAATCGCGCCAGGAAATACGGCGGTTGCGGCGCGAAAATCCGGCCTCAAAAGTGATCGTGACCGGATGCGCGGCGCAAATTGATCCAGACAGCTTTGCACAGATGCCCGAAGTAAACGCCGTGATCGGCAATAATGAAAAAATGCAGGCGGCGACATGGTCGGATATGGCCGGGGATCTGATAGGGGATACCGAAAAAGTCAAAGTCGATGATATCATGTCGGTGACCGAAACCGCGGGTCATTTGATTGATGGCTTTGCCACACGGGCAAGGGCTTATGTACAGGTTCAAAACGGCTGTGATCACCGCTGCACGTTTTGTATCATTCCCTTTGGGCGCGGCAATTCGCGATCCGTACCCGCCGGCGTGGTGATCGACCAAATCAAGCGGTTGGTAAATAAAGGCTATAATGAGGTTGTGCTGACCGGCGTTGATCTCACGAGCTGGGGGGCTGATTTACCCAGCGCCCCAAAACTGGGCGATCTGGTGATGCGCATCTTAAAGCTCGTTCCCGATTTACCACGATTGCGGATCAGCAGCATTGACAGCATTGAAGTGGATGAAAATCTACTGACTGCGATCGCCACTGAACCGCGCTTAATGCCGCATTTGCATCTTAGCCTACAACATGGCGATGATTTGATTTTAAAGCGCATGAAGCGGCGCCATCTGCGCGATGATGCCATCGCATTTTGCGAAACGGCGCGCAA
>ERZ802822.1618-NODE-1618-length-13369-cov-12.256997_pt1 | contig 13369 bp, 17 predicted proteins | sample MGYA00345649_ERZ802822 | MGnify/ENA primary metagenome ERZ802822 (study PRJEB30503, sample SAMEA104212359) | marine metagenome | biome: Westerlies Biome; feature: [SRF] surface water layer (ENVO:00010504) within the epipelagic zone...; material: water...
GGAACTCATCGGCGCAACCACAACGCCGCATCAGAGCTGTTTCTTCCCCCCATCGTTTCCTTTCAAATGAACAAAGCTGATTTGGTCAACCTTGTCGCGGCTCGCACAGAGCTCACAAAAACCGACGTGTCCATGGTTGTGGATGCCGCGATCGACACCATCATCGATTCCGTCGTTGAAGGCAAAAAAGTTTCCATCCTTGGTTTCGGCTCCTTCGAGCCCCGTGAGCGTTCGGCTCGCCAGGGCTTGAACCCTAAAACTGGCGAAAAAATTGCCATTCCTGCCAAGCGCGTGCCTGCATTCACCGCCGGCAAGATGTTCAAAGATCGCGTTCAGGGCTGATCCCTTCGAACAATTTGTTCGCCGAGGCGGCTGAAGAGGCCGCCTTTTTTAATGCGTTGTCCGAACCATCTCCTTCACCAGCTCGATCAGGGCCGCCGGCTGAAGGAGCGAAGCGGTTATCGCGGCCGCTTCGCCCCATCTCCAACCGGTGTGCTGCATTTCGGCAATCTCCAGACGGCGCTGCTGTCTTGGCTTCAGGCTCGCTGCTTGGGAGGGGAGTGGTTCCTGAGAATTGACGACCTCGATACGCCAAGGAATCGACCGGAATCGCTGCTGCGGATTCAATCCGATTTGCTTTGGCTTGGTTTGCACTGGGACGGCCAGCCCATGTTGCAAAGTTCCCGGCGTGGGATCTACAACTCGTGGTTGTCATGTCTTCGACGCAGTGGCCTTGTGTTTGCCTGCCGTTGTTCCCGCCGCGATCTCGCTGGCGAGTCGATTTATCCCGGGACGTGTCGAGCGATTGATGCGGGTTGGGGATGGCAGGAGCAACGTCTACCGAGTTGGCGTTTACGGGTGCCTGAGCACAACCCCTTTGGCAGTGGAGATGTAGTAGTACGACGTGCCGACGGTTTTATTGCTTACCAGCTCGCCACGGTGATCGATGAATTGTCTTTTGGAATCACTGATGTGGTCCGTGGCAACGATCTTCGAGATGCTTTGCCGTCCCAACTCAGCATTTATGCAGCATTAGGGCAAAAGCCTTCTCGGTTTTGGCATGGACCTTTGCTTTACGACGACGAGGGTCAAAAGCTTTCGAAGCGAGAAGCCAGTGCTGGTTTGGATGTTGCTCGCTCTAAGGGTGAAGACCCCGCCCACGTGATTGGTCAATTGGCGGCCGGCCTTGGTTTGGTCCCGCTGGGAACGCGTCTGTCGATAGACGAACTGTTGTCTGAAGTCCGTGATGCGAGCACTCTCCCCCTGAATTCTTAAGGAAGGATTCGGGATCACCGGCAACGAATCGACCCATATTGATAGTCATTCCAGTCCTAGCAGTCCATGTCGACTTGCACGATTTGCGGCGGCAGCGGCGTTCAACGTGTGTCTAGCCAGCGTTCACGCACCTGCCTTGTCTGCCTTGGTCAAGGCATTCTTTCAGCGGCAACGAAGCCCGCCCCTCTGAGTCACCATCCTGGTGCTGTACCAAGTTTGAAGGATTTGAGCTGTCTCACCAAGCCAAGAACCTGATCTTCAACCCAACGGTGCTTTTTCTTTGTTGCGCAGCACGAACAGCGTTGCAGTGCCGACAACCACCAGCAGTGGTACTGCTGTGAACAACAGCAGGGCAATTGCGGAATAATCGGTATACACGGTGGAGCTTTTGCTCGAACTGCGGCCACTATCTCAGGAAATGGACGTTGCCTCCCCTGATTGTTTGCACCGAAACAGTTGTCTCCGATGCCGTTCGCTTGAGCTCAGCATGTGCTGTGATCGCCCTGACGGCAACGACGTTTTTTGCTCCCGGTGTCAGTGCCCAGGGGTTTGAACGTTTGAACAGCGACGCTCTTCATTGTTTGCAAACTGGGGATCGAGGGATCTGTCAGCGCGCTCTGAACAACGCTGAAGTGCTGCAACGGCTTGCTTCAAATCGGCAGGCTTACCCATGTCAAACCTTGCTTCTTGGGGTTCAAGCCGACCTCATCCTTCAGCAGTTGGGAGATGGTCGCGGTGATCGAGCGATCTCAGATCTCCAGGAAGCGCGTCGCGGCTGTCCTGGCCTGTGAGGGTTGATCAAAAGACTGTGATTAGAGCCATATCGATAGGTTCAAGACGCCTTGCATCACCTTGTGGTGATTGATGAAATCACTTTTGTTCTTCGTTGATGAAATCTGCAAACGAGTGGGACGCAATTGTTTCGAAATAGTCATCGACAATTTCAACGGCATTCATACCTTCATTGGCATTGAGAATGCAGCTCACATAACAGGCGATCGCATCGCCTAAAGTCTCGAATCGTTCCACAGGAATGGATTGATTGCCGTCGTCGAAGAGAACCTCATATGTCACCGTTCATTTAGGCACGATGGATACATCAGACTAATTGATCGTTCTTGCGAAGATTTTGAAGCTGTTGTTGGAAGGTTGGTCATTCCTTCATCTGCCTGTCTTAAAGCCAAGGAACAATGATGGAGTTGGTTTTGGATGTCGATGTCCAGCTCGATTCAGACTCCTCTTCTGCCATTTGTTTGTTGGAGTGCCGATTGCTTCGATTGTGCTGGCGCAGCAACCTTCGGCTCGCGTCCACGTCTTGGTCTCCAGGCCGTTAACGTTGCCGAAATAGATTTGGTCAATGGCGATTATCGACGGGGTCTTGAATGTCGTTTTACGTAATCCATTCGAAGACAAAAGTAAGTTTTTTAAAAAATCGCAGTATGTTTTTAGCCCGAGATTCATTCTAGGAACTGTATTTGCGTTTGTCGGTGTATTTGGTTTTGCTACATCTGGTCTTGTTTGGGAATTTAAAGGTATTGAGCTTGGCCTCACTGCTCTTATCACTTCCTTTATTGCGCTGCTTTTCAGCATCGTGTTTTTATTCCCATTCTCGAAGGCGAAGCAAGATCAACCCCTTAGGCAAAACAACATCGTCAAAGTAAAAACTACTCCGTCCCAAGCAACGTCTGAAGTGACGTCGGAAGACACCATTGAGTCAGTTGTTACCACAGCCGAAGAAATTCGTACACAGCTTGCTCTTAGTGAAAAGGAAAAGCCTGAAATTGTTATGGTCAATTTTTCTACAAATCATTTATTGCCTGGAAGTTCTTTGCTCCCATCAAAAAGAAAAGCTGGTAAATCGTTAGATGCTTTTCGTGAAACAGCCAAATCTCTTTATAAGAGCGAAGCTTAAGGTGTTTCAATTTTTAGATTTTCAATAGCTCGGAATAGATATAATTAACCTTTTATTTTTCTCTGTGCATCCAACTAATCCAGTCTGCTGAGATTTCCTGAGGGCACACCGCTTCGCATTCCAAATTGCTGCTACAGCTCCCAAATCCCTCCTCCTCCATTCGAATTTGCATCGTCCTTGCCCGTGTGGACCGTTCCGGCTGTCCTTGGGGCAGTTGACCGAGGTGGGCCAGCTTTGCCGCTACAAAAAGACTGGCTGAGGCATTGCGGCAACTGGCAACGCAAGCACCGCAGCCGATGCATGTCGCTGTATCGAATGCCTTCAATGCTTGTTGTCGTCCGATGGGTTGGGCGTTGGCATCAGGCGCCTGTCCTGTTCCAGTTGAGCAATAGCCCCCAGCCGCAATAATGCGATCCAATGCTGATCGGTCCACCATCAAGTCTTGGATGGTGGGAAACGCTTTGGCTTTCCATGGCGCCAGGGTGATGGCAGCACCGTCGGGAAATTCTCGGAGATAAAGCTGGCAAACGGATGTGGCTGTGCGTGGTCCATGGCCTTGGCCATTGACGAGAAAACCGCAACTCCCGCAAATCCCTTCCCGACAATCATGCTCAAAACTGACGGGTCGTCGTCCGCTGCTGATCAGCTGTTCATTCAGTTGATCGAGGGCCTCTAATAGGGAGAGATCAGACGACACATTCTCCAAAAGATACGTTTCATAGGAGCCCAAATCCGAGGCTGTTGTTTGTCGCCAAATCCGCAAGGTGAGTTTCATTTGTAGCTGCGGGTGCTGGGCTGCAAGGTGGTGAACTGCAGTGCTTCTACATGGCGGATCGGTGTGCCATTGGCGTTGTGCTCCCACGCTGCGATATGGGCAAAGTTGGCGTCGTCTCGAAGCGCCTCGCCCTCAGCACTTTGATGTTCTTCGCGGAAATGGGCGCCGCAGGATTCCTCTCGAGCCAAAGCATCGCGCAGCATCAGATCTGCAAGTCCGAAGAAGTCACTCACGCGTAGTGCTTTTTCGAGTTCGGCATTTGGTCCATGGGCTTCGCCGGGTACGCGCACCTCGTGTTGGAAGCGTTCGGAGAGGGCTGCCACAGCGTGAAGACCCTGCTTTAAGCCCTTCGCATGACGACTGATGCCGCAGTGATTGATCATGATGGCGCCAAGGTCTCGATGGAAGCTGTCCACTGGAGTGTTGCCTTGGCTGTTGAGCAGGTTGTCGATGCGGGATTGGGTGCAGTCGAGGGCTTCTCGACAAGCTGGATGATCGTCTTGAATCTGTTCACCTGCATGGCCTGCGAGCCAACTCGTCACTGTCGATGGTGCAATGAAATATCCATCGGCCAGGCCCTGCATTAAGGCACTTGCCCCCAATCGATTCGCACCGTGTTCGGAGTAGTTGGCTTCACCCAGCACAAACAACCCCGGAATCGAACTCATCAGTTGATAATCCACCCATAGGCCTCCCATCGTGTAGTGCGGAGCTGGGTAAATCCGCATCGGTGTCTGATACGGATCGTCGCCGCTGATGCGCTCATACATCGTCATTAAATTTCCGTATCGCGCGGCGATGGTGTCGCGTCCCTCATTCGCAATGGCGTCGTTGAGATCGAGGTACACCGACCGCCCTCCAGGGCCCACGCCGTGGCCTGCATTGCAGAGTTCCCGGGCCCGCCGGGATGCAACATCGCGCGGCGTCATGTTTCCGTAGGTGGGATACATCCGCTCGAGGAAATAATCCCTCTCTTCCTCAGGAATCTCATTGGCTGGACGCTGATCCCCAGCCCGTTTAGGCAACCAGATCCGCCCGTCATTGCGAAGACTTTCGCTCATGAGCGTCAGCTTGCTTTGGAAGGCATCACCGCTCGGAATGCACGTGGGATGGATCTGGGTGAAGCAGGGGTTGGCAAAGAGAGCGCCCTTTCGATGGGCACGCCAAATGGCGCTGGCGTTGGATTTCAACGCGTTGGTTGAGAGGAAGTACACGTTGCTGTAGCCACCACTGCAGAGCAGGACGGTCCGGGCGGTATGCACCTCCAGCTCGCCGGTTAAGAGGTGTCGGGCCACCACGCCGCGGGCGACGCCATCGATGGTGATCAGCTCCAGAACATCGCGTCGGGTGAGCAAGCGCACGCGTCCCAGTTCCACCTGGCGCATCAAGGCTTGATAAGCCCCATACAGCAACTGTTGCCCCGTCTGTCCGCGGGCATAAAAGGTGCGGCTCACCAATGCACCCCCAAAACTTCGGGTGGCCAAGCTTCCGCCGTATTCCCGAGCGAAGGGAACCCCTTGGGCGACGCACTGATCAATGATGCCGCTGCTGATTTCAGCCAGCCGCTGACAACCGGCTTCTCGGGCTCGGAAGTCACCCCCTTTCAGCGTGTCGCTGAAGAGTCGACTGATGCTGTCGCCATCAACCGCCACGGCACGGGCGGCATTAATACCCCCTTGTGCCGCCACCGAATGGGCGCGCCGTGGGCTGTCATGGAAACTCAGCACCGTGACGCGGTAACCCTGTTGGGCCAACGTTGCAGCGGTTGAGGCTCCCGCAAGACCAGTGCCAACGACAAGGATGTCGATTTGGCTTTTGCGCAGTGGACTGATCAGTGGACTCGTTTCGCGGGTGCGACGCCAGGCGTCGGCGAGGGGGCCTGAGGGCAAGCGTGGATCGGGTAAGCCGCTCATGCTCCGACATCCAGGGCGAGGCCAAGGCTGATCAGAAGAAAGCCTCCACTCACGAGCGCTGCAAGCATCCGTCCGCCGAACCGAATCGAGCTTTTGTTGGCTGGGTCCAGCCAACCCAAGCTGCGGTGAGCTGCCTCCGCTCCGTGAACGAGATGCAGTCCGATGGCTAAAGCACCAAGGCAGTACACCACAAGGCTGAAGGGCTGTTGCAGCACATGCACCAAGGCCTCTCGCTCATGGCCATCCACCGGGCGAGGAAAACGAAGCTGCTGCAAGTGGAGCCCGATAAAGCCCAGCGTGATCACTCCAGCGATGGTTTTGCTTCGACTCGCCCAGGCGGCAAGCGGTTCGCCGCGTCGACTGATGAGATCTGCCGTGTTGCCGGCCTGTCGATTGCGAAATGCCTTTTGAAGGCTCAGGCTGATGTGGAGAAGGCTAGTAAGCGCTAGCCCAAGTTCCAAGGGCTTCAACCAGGGAGTGTGGTGCAAGCCACTGGCATAGGCCTCAAAGCTGGCCGACGCTCCGAGGGCAGATATCAAGCCTCCAAGATGAGCAACAAGAAACAACACGAGTAGGAGGCCGCTCAGGGCGTTGGCGTTTCGAATCGTGTTTGTAAGAGTCATCCGGGCGAAAAGCAGCAGACGGCGAGATCTGTCAATTGGGGCGTTCTATTAAGAGTCGCAAATGGAGCTCGGCTGGCAAAGCGTTGAATCAACACTCAATTCAACGCAACGTTGCTGGTGCCTAGGCAGAACGTCGATCGGTTTTTAGGGTGATGGTTGTGGCTCAGCTCAGGCCCTGATTTTCGTACGTCGTCGCCTTCGTTGGTTGGTTGTCCTTGTGGCGGCGGCATGTGTTTGCACGTTGATTGTTGGTTTGTGGAAGCCGATGGCTCCACTCCCCCGCGATGTTGCCGTTGCCCAGCCCATCGATTGGGGACCATCTCAAGCCAAACCGGTCTCCCCCGAGCGTCCTGAACTCAATGTTGGGGTGTATGTCACCAACATCAACAACATCGATCTTCTCGATGATCAGTTCTCAATTGAGATGCTGCTTTGGACCGAATGGGCTGGCGATCCGGCCACCAATCCCAGCGATGACCTGATGGTTCTTAATGGAATTTATGACGGTGATATACAACGTTTTGAACGGGTGAGTCGTGAGAATCGTCTCGGTACAACTTGGAGTTTGTATCGCGTTCGTTCATCTGTCGTTAAACATTGGCGGCTTCAACGTTATCCTTTTGATACACAGATTCTCCATGTCAATATTGGGCTAGAGAATCCATTGCAACCCGTCAATCTTGGCCTAACCCAAGAGAGTGGTTTTTCAATTAATCCAGGTCTTTTGTTGTCGGGTTGGAGTTTGGACCAGCCCAGCTCCTATGTTTCCAGTATTAGTTTGATGAGTGATCTTGGCCAGCCCCCGGAGGAAGGTGTTGTGATCCGCCGTCAATCAACAGTGTCATTTGATTTGCCCATTCAACGAAGGAGCCTGTTGTTTGTGGCTCCTGATTTCTTGGGTTATATGTTGGCTGTTGGATTGTGTTGTATGAGCTTATTAATTACCCATAGTCGAGATGATCTGATCCTTGCTGCGGTTGTGTCTGCCGGTGGAAACTATGTATTCATTGCTGGAAATCTGCCCGTCACGGCGATGACTGGATTTATTGGAAATTTGCAGCTCATTATTTTCTTGGGAATTTTATATGTGGTTGCTGCTGACGAAATGATCGATAATCAATTAACGCACTACAGCCAGCGAATTTCGCGAATTTTACGCGTTTTGCTGTTGCCCAGTTACGTCGGAATCACCATCCTTGGCATTGCCTTGATCATTCCCTAATAGAAATCCTATGGAACCACCGGCTGAGAATTTGTCAGTAGACCATCCCCATGGTTTATGGACCCTCGTGACAACGGCGATCTCTCTGGTCTTGCTGCTCGTTGGTGGTTTGTTAATCCAGCCACGTTTGGTCGAGCGTCGGACCAGGATTGATGACCAATTTATTCTCACACCGACGGAAGTAGCGGCCTTGCCGTCTGAAACTCTCGTAGTGGTTTTAGATCGCGAGGATGGTCAAGATCAAAATGATTTCAAATACAAGCTTCTACAACTGATACTTCAGCGCAGTGGGCAGTCCTATGCCATGGGCTTTAGCACCATGATTCAGTCGCAGGATGAAGCGGTCGAAGCTATTTCCCATGGGTTTGATTCTCAACGAAATCCGCTGGGGCTCACCGTGGGGGTGTATGGCGCTGGTGCTGCCCTCAATCATCATTTGCACCCGATCGAAATCCCTGTGGCTGGAGGAGTTTTGGGTTTGCGGGCTGGCTGGACCTACCGAGAGGAATTGCCTGCACTCGCCACCATTCAAGAGATCAGCGATCTCCAAAACATTGTTCTTTTGCAAGGCTTGGGATGGAGTGATGTAGAAATATTTGATGCGGCAGGTTTGCGTACCTATACAGCTCGTCCGGAGGAGCTCTTTCGGTTGGTTGATAATCGTCGTGTGCAATTATTTCCGCGTGGGATTGCAGAACTAGAGGATGAGGAGCCCGTTGTTCGTGCTTCGACGAGCCGCACTGTGCTGGATCCATATCTTCTGATTGCCTACCCATTTGCAGGATTTTTCTATGTTGATCCTGACAACGAGCGCTTGGCTCAGGCAATTCGATCTGGCTTTGAACGTGCTATGGAGGATGGCTCCTATCAAGAGCTTATTGATCAAACTGTGTTCACTCCTTGGCTTAAAAAGCACCTTAATCTCGCCAATCGAAAAGTAATTGTCCTAAACAATCCCAATGCGGCTGAGGTTTTGTCCGCGGTTCAACCCGGTCACTGGATTGTGCCTTGGAATAAGCTTTTGCATGGCAATATGCGCCATGGTGAACAACTTTGCACTGTGCAGAAATTGAAGGCCTTATGCGATTAAAAGATCTTGAACTGGTAGTTCAAGATCTTTGTAGTTTGTTCTGAGGACTATGCTTTGTTCGGTGCTGAGAGGGCGGTCACCATTTGCTTGAATTCATCGCTTTCCGTATCGTCCGCCATATCTCGAAGTAGTTCTTTACTGTCTTCGCCAAGGTTTTCAAGGGTTTTTGCGGTGTAATCAAAGTTGTCAAAAATTGTCTCGACAGACCACACGTAATTGTTCTCAATCGCGTAGCTGCAAATACTTTTCACAACTTCATCTTGGGTGGCTCGGATGCCTTTTTTCCAAAGGTCATCAATAATAAAGTCGACGGTGACAGATCCTTCAAGCATTGGATCGAGGTCGAACGCCAGGATGCAGCCGAGCTCATTAAACGTGTCGACCCATGACTTGTTGCCTTCGAGGCAGTCCTTGATAATGGAATGAGCTTCTTGCTTTGTGGTCACGAGATACGACGTGGAATTCTCTGTTTTTAGAGCATCCTTGTGCTTCCTGCGGAGATATTCAGGAAGACTTCAACTCCTTCCATCTCGAGCCATTCAAAATGTTATATATGCGATCTTGTTGGTGCTCTAAGTTAGCTCTTTAAACGGGTTTACGGTTTTTAAGAGAGACGCGGTGTTGATTGAACTACTCACTTTCTTTGGCGATAGTCTTTCTATTGCGAAGATTCCAAAATCTTTCATTTTGATGTGTATTTGGTTAGTCGCTTACAGCTGTTGTTCTAAATAACACCACTACTTTGTAATATTTGAGATCCTCATCTGCTGTCAGCTCACTTTTTGCGCGCACCCTGTTGCAGGGGTGGTGCAAGCCTTGGCATCTCCTCGCAGCTCTTCTTAATCGACTGCCTTTGAACCAGCTTCTCTCTCCCTTGATGCAAGTTTCGTTTCCGCTGACTGGATCACAGCAGCCCAGCCGCACTCTCGGAGGTGTTGACCACGACGTTGTAGTGCCGCCATCTCCTCTTGGGACACTGTTTTAAGCAGGGGCTAATAAGCCTTAGTCGCGACAGACGAAAGTTCACTTCAAAGCGCCAGAATGATGAAATTACAAACAGAGAAATGAGAGTAGTCATTGCCGTTCTGCTTTCCCTAGCTGCACTCTCTTTTGTTTTAGTGACTGGCACGAAGGACAATTACACAATTCACATCGGCGTAAGGACACCACCTGTAGAGGCTGGCTGTAGCCAAGTAGGTGAGGACAGAACCGATGAAGGGAAAGTACTTGGCATCTATTCCTGTCCTGCATAGCCAACTCAGCCTCTGTTGGTTCTTCTGTAGTCCCAGGGGGCAATCGGCTTTCCGCCAGGCCAGATCCCCCCTTTCTGTGATTTGGGGTGTTGCATACAACAACGAAGTCTGAGCATCTCACTCAAAATGCGTGAAAGGCGACTGCTCCATGGCATCTAAGTTCTTCCACGTGCATCATGAATTCCGCGCTGGCAAAGCGCAGCAGTGGTGGGAGACAGCCCAAACAGCTATGGCACCTGGTGGTGGCTGGGATGAGGCAGTCGCCAAAAACCAACAAGCGGGTTTCTACAACCACGCCTTTTGCCCTGTTGGGCCAGAAGGTCCTGCCTTTTGTATCTGGGAAGTCCGCGAGGGCATCACAGCAGAGGAATTTCAAGAGTTCATCGACGGTCCCAACGGCGTGAACTTCGGGCTGGGAGCCTGGATGAATATCTGCAAGGAGATCAACCTTGAATTGGCAGGGAATCCGCCGTACGCCAGAAAGTTCTGAAGCAACTCAAAAACTCGAAAGCCATCCCACAAACCTGTTTCGCTATCCCTCAGCATTATTTGCGCCTCAGGTTGGATGAGTGATCGCTTCAGTTTTTGAACGTCTCTATTTCAGCTTTTAGCTCTTTGAGATGTTGCTCCAGCTTTGAGTAGTTGTCAGGGTCTTCATCCCAAGTGTCGATCAGCTTTTGAGCGGTCTCGATCAAGCTCTTCAAGTCGTCAGAAGTCCGTAGGAGATCCATCGTCAGCTTTCCTTGTCGCCGAGCTTCAATAACTTTTCAAGCTTGAGCAGCTTCAAAAGTTTCACCCCCCACGCCGCAGCATCAGGTTTCACCAAGGTCTGCTCTACACGGAGCTGATCTTCTGGAGTAATTCCGGTTTTGGCCATAGGTACTGTTTAGCCACCAACTGATGGCTGGAACAACGGTGCAAACGCCTATTGCTCTAAGTGCTAGCACCTCCTATTGCATGATGAATGAAAAACGTAAGTAAAAAAATCTGCCTGGGTCGTTAATTAAACAAATCTTGCGATGCTCTATATCCAAGTGTCTGCCATGCCCGTGAATGCAATTACTGCTGTTGCGCTAATGCATAATCACTCACTTTGGCAATTCAGATCAATGATATATGTATAAAAGAAATATCTAAAAAACATTTTTTAAGCTATCAGATGCTTTCGCCTTTGGATAGCACTTTGGGAATAATGTCTTGCTATGGAGCCAACAATTCTTAATTTTGATCCTAAAAAATATAAATTTAGGGAGTGGGCTTGCAAATCTCTAGGTGTGACCTGTTTAGAGCATATACATGAAATTGAGAGAATTAAGACCCTTAATAGAAGTCCGACGACTAATCAGCTGTCTCAGTATTTTCCAGAGATAGAAGACTCTTACCGCTCTTTTGTTTTAGAGTTGTTGGGAGATATGGTTTCCGGAATTTCTTCCTACCAAAGCCCACCTTCTTTTCGCTTTCATTACTGCGGTCGAAGCAGCAGCGTATTTCATCGAGACAGAGATTTCGGAGTCGAAGATGGGAGGATAAATGTCTGGGTCCCGCTAACAAGTGTTTGGGGAGAGAATAGTCTTTGGCTTGAAAGTGATATTGGCGCTAAGAATTATAAGCCTATAGTTTTAAAGTTAGGCCAGGCTTTGATCTTTGATGGAGTCAATCTTGGTCATGGATCAATGATTAACACTACGGATTCGACACGCGTGAGCTTTGACTTTAGATTTTTGCCTGGTTTAGGGCCAGCTATGGCAACTTCTTATTAGTGTGCAGTAAGTTTGTATTTTGTTGATCTTGTAGCTAGGCAGGTCTTATGCCTTGATTGATGGCAAATGGTTCGGAGGCTATTTATTTAATAGCCTCCGAACCGCAAACAAGCTTCCAACGCCCCCAGGCCTATCAGGAAAGTGCTACCAAGCAAAGCCAACTCTTTACGCGTTTTAGCCATTGGAAGCAGGGCTGAGCCCACGAGTAACTCTCCAAAGAATCTAAAGGGAATCAGTAGCTCCAACGTTTCGCTGAATTACAATTGCTGGGAGATTACCCTGGTTGTTTACTTAGGTTCATGATATTCGCGTAATAAACGACTTGTTCGAGGCGTTACGCAATCAAAGTTATCAATGAAGTCGATGATTTCCTGCTTTCGTGGCGATGTTGTCTGCGAAAGCGTCAAGGTGTTGCGCTTTGCTTAGAGCAGGCGCCCAGTAGCGCCTTGATCACCAGAAGAGCCTCTTCTTCGCATGAGGCTGAGTAACGCTGCTTGTTTCATTTTTTTAATGGACTTTTACTAGTCACAACAGTCCATTTTTCACATGTCAAATGTATCGTCGGAGACCAAATCTCTCCTCAAGGCTCAGCTGGAACAATTAGCCAAAGAAATCGAAGAAACCGCTAAAACTCGGCAAACTCGTCATCCCCAAAGATGGAGAGGCAGACCACTTAGTGAATGACAATGTCCCATGGGGACCATTCACTGACCCCACCAATCAGGTTCTAATACCCAGCCTTCCGTGGTCCAAACAACCAGTCAGACCAACTGATCATTGCTTTTAAATCAAGCCGACTCGGGCATCAATTGAGAGATGTTTGGCATCGGGTCCTGCTTCCCATCAGCAGTGGCTTTCGCGCGGAGATAAAACCAGCTTTCGGTGTCTTCTCTCACTGCCATCTTGTCTGCGATGGTTTTCTAGTTGTTGATTTCGGTTTGATCCACGGACGGTAAGGACTCGATTGGGCCAATTTTGGAAATTAAGCGATGGTCATTACGACTGCTCCCAGTCGTAATGACCTCCAACCGGTTTGATGACTCGCCAGAGGAGACAGAGTTTCTGGCGGTGCTGGAGGAGTTCAACCGGAAGCACGTTGGGGCGTGATCAACTACTAAAAACCCCGCCTTGCGACGGGGTGGTGGATATATGTGAGGATTTGTCGAGCCATAGATGGCGGCAATCAATGTCTATTGCTTTTTAATATCAGGTTATATATTTATATAAATCAAGTCGTGTCGTGGTTATGCGATCGCGCCCTGATTGATCAATCGTTTAACCAGCGATCTTGACACCTGCCTGGGTAACAATTTCGACGACCTTATTCATGTCGCCAAGCTCTTTTTCATTGGCCTTAAGGCTTCTGAATACAGATTCCACCCCGCTAGGTTGTCCGATCATGACGTAACGACAGAAATCACCATTAGGAGTTGGGGCATGAACCGTACCGGCTTTCACTAAGTAGGAGCCCCCAGTAGCAACGATGGTTGGATGCCCGCCAATATTCAGGTTGAGTTCTCCCTCTAAAACCACATAATTTTCATTC
>ERZ802822.1621-NODE-1621-length-13340-cov-12.033703_pt1 | contig 13340 bp, 9 predicted proteins | sample MGYA00345649_ERZ802822 | MGnify/ENA primary metagenome ERZ802822 (study PRJEB30503, sample SAMEA104212359) | marine metagenome | biome: Westerlies Biome; feature: [SRF] surface water layer (ENVO:00010504) within the epipelagic zone...; material: water...
GCCGGATGCGCAATAACTTCGAGTCCGGCGGCTTTGGATTTCCAGACAGGCGGCAGGTCGCCAAAGTCCCAGCGCTCGACATTTTTTCGTTCTGGCGAGTCGGCTTGGGGGGCGGCTACTGCAAGCTCCCCGCCGCGAAACTCTGCGACCAAAGCCGCCATATCCCTGCCCTGCCCCAACAGTTTGCCCCCGGCATCCACCACACGAATATTCATGCGGTAAAAATCTTCAAGCTGGGTAGGCTGCCAGTCCGAGGGACTCACCTGCACGCCGCGCTGCCGCTTTAGCACGCCACTTAAAGCCGCGCAGAGGTCGCTGTCCTCTGCAGACAGTTCAGAAAGTGCGGCGTCTACCACATCCGGGGCGGGCACCAGCTGCTTCCGGAGCGCTTTGGGCAGCCCTTTAATCAGCGCAATGCATTTGTCCCGCAACAGACCGGGCACCAACCACTCAAACAGATACCGCGGCGCCCGATTCAGCAATGGCAAGGGAATCGTGATCGACACGCCGTCGTTCTCACGTCCGGGCTCAAACTGGTAACGCAGCTGATAATCGACGCCCTGCCAGTGCAGGGTCGGTGGGAACTGCGCCTCGACCGCGGCACCCGGATCGCGCACCAGAATCTGCTCGCGCTTGAGGAGCAGCATGTCATCGCGAGCACGATCCGCCCTCAGCCACTTAATGAGCGAGGTCATGCCCACACAGTCAGCATCCAGGCGCTCGTCGTAAAACTGCACCAGCGCTTCTTCTTCGATTAACAGATCGCGACGCCGGGTCCGTGATTCCAGCTCTTCCACCGAGCGCATCAATGTCAGATTCTCTTTGAGAAAGCGGGGCGGCTTCATCACGTTGCCGGTCACCAGCGCGTCGCGGATAAAGATCTCGCGGGCCGTTTTGGCGTCAATGTCACCAAAATGCACCTTGCGGCCGTCGCTGATGGTGAGCCCGAAGAGCGTGACGCGCTCCTTGGCCATCACGCGGCCGCTGCGGCGCTGCCAAGCAGGCTCGTAGTGACTCCGTTTGAGCACCCGCGGATTCACACGCAACAACCAGTCGGGCTCAATGGCCCCGCACTGGCGCGCATACACCTGCGTGGTCTCAACAATCTCGCCGGCTACGAGCCACGGCGGCGGCTTTTTGTACTGGCCCGAACCCGGGAATACGACAATCTTGCGGTTGCGGGTGGCATTGAACTGCTTGCCCTCATCGCGCTGGGCGACATTGCCCAACAACCCGGTCAGCAATGCCTGATGGATGGTCTCGTAGGCCTCCTCCTCTGGGAGTTGTGGGCGCACCTTAAAACCCAGCTGTCGGCAGGCGATGACCAACTGGCCATGGATCTCGCGCCACTCCCGCATACGCATGTAGGCAAAATACTCGCGCTGACAGAGCTTGCGCAGCTGGTTCTGGCTGAGTGTCTGGCGCTGCTCTTCGTAATAACGCCACAGGGCGATCCACGCTAAAAAGTCGGAGCGCGGATGCTGGAACCGGGCATGGGCCTGATCGGCCTGCGCTTGTTTGTCGGTGGGTCGCTCGCGTGGATCCTGAATCGACATAGCACTGACAATCACCAGCACCTCGGCCAAACACCCCTGCTCGTTGGCAGCGAGCAGCATGCGCCCCAACCGGGGGTCGACCGGCAAGCGCGCGAGGCGTTGACCGAGCGCCGTCAGCTTGCCCCGCGCTGACACCGCGCCCAATTCTTCTAATAGGCGATATCCGTCGCGCACCACCTTGGGATCGGGCGGGTCAATAAACGGAAAGCGATCGACCTCACCCAGCCCGAGCTCGAGCATGCGCAACACCACCGCGGCGAGATTGGTGCGGCGGATTTCGGGGTCGGTGAACTCCGGACGGCCGACAAAATCCTGCTCGCTATACAGCCGAAAGCACACGCCATCCGAGAGTCGTCCACAGCGGCCCTTGCGCTGATTGGCGCTCGCCTGAGAGATGGGTTCAATCGGCAAGCGCTGCAGGCGGCTGCGCGCGCTGTAGCGGCTAATCCGCGCCTCGCCCGGGTCAATCACGTAACGAATACCGGGCACCGTGAGTGAGGTTTCGGCTACGTTGGTTGCGAGCACCACCCGCATGCCCGAGCCGCCGCTCTGAAAAACCCGATTCTGTTCGGCCTGACTCAGGCGCGCATAGAGCGGCAATACCTGCAGCCGGTCGTTGTATCGGAGCGCCTTGGCGAGCTCACGAATGTCGCGCTCACCGGGTAAGAAAACCAGCGCATCCCCGCGAGGGCCAAACTGGCCCTGCTCGATTTCGCCCAGCAAGTCGGCAATCTGCTGGCGCACACCTTCGTCACGATCCTCAGTGTCACCGACATAGTGCACATCTACCGGGTAGGTGCGCCCGCTGACCTCAAGGACCGGCGCATCATTAAAATGCTCCGAAAAACGCGCCACGTCGATAGTGGCCGACGTCACGATCACTTTGAGATCCGGGCGTCGTGGCAACAGCTGCTTCAAATAACCCAGCAGAAAATCAATATTGAGGCTGCGCTCATGGGCCTCGTCGATGATCAACGTGTCGTAGGCGCTGAGATCTCGGTCATGGGTCAACTCAGCCAGCAGAATGCCGTCGGTCATTAGCTTGATGGCAGAAGCATCAGAGACGGTATCGTTGAAACGAATCTGATAACCGACTAGGTCTCCGAGCGAGGTGTTGAGTTCATCGGCGATGCGCTGCGCCACGGTGCGCGCGGCAATACGCCGCGGCTGGGTGTGACCAATGCGCAGCTGGCGGCCACGGCCGAGATTCAGACAAATTTTTGGGAGCTGGGTGGTTTTACCCGAGCCGGTCTCGCCCGCGAGGATGACCACCTGATGATCGCGGATCGCCGCCTCGATATCGGCGCGGCGCTCAGAGACCGGCAGCTGTTCGGGAAAATCGATCTGTGCCGGTACCTCGCGTAGGGTCACCGGCTGGGCAGTACTCATGAATCGATGCCGGGGTCAGTCGAGATCGCGCAGCTCGCGGCGCAGAATCTTGCCCACCGCAGTTTTCGGCAACTCATCCTTGAACACTACTGACTTGGGCACCTTGTAGCCCGTGAGGCCCTCGCGCATAAAATTGCGCACATCGTCCTCGGACAGATCAGGGTTACTGCGCACCACATACATACGAATCGCTTCGCCCGTGCTCTCGCTGGAAATACCGATCGCGGCGCACTCGACCACGTCCGGGTGGGCCACCAACACATCCTCAAGCTCGTTGGGGTACACGTTGAAGCCAGAGACCACGATCATGTCTTTCTTGCGATCGACAATGCGCAGGTAGCCGTCGGGTTGCACCAGCGCAATATCTCCAGTCGCAAACCAGCCGTCGCCGTCGATGGCCTCAGCGGTTGCTTCAGCGCGCTGCCAGTAACCCGCCATCACCTGCGGACCTCGGACACAGAGCTCTCCGGCCTCGTCGAGCCCGAGTGAGGTGCCCTCATCGTCGCGGATCTGGATCTCGGTGCTCGGTACCGGCACGCCGATGGTGCCGATCTGCACGCCATTGCCGGGGTTCGCCGACACCGTGGGTGATGTCTCAGTGAGGCCGTAGCCCTCCGACACGCCGCAACCGGTGACCTCGGCCCAGCGATTGGCGGCATCGTGGGTCAGCGCCATGCCGCCCGAGAGGGTCACCTGCAGCTTGGAGAAATCGAGGGCGCGGAACGCCTCGTTATTACAGAGCGCCACGAACAGCGTGTTGAGTCCACAGAACAAAGCAGGCTTGTAGTCAGCAAAAGCCTTAACCACCGAGGGCAAATCCCGCGGGTTCGGAACAAACGCGGTGTGGGCGCCAATACGCAGGGCATACATTGAGGCCGTGAATGCATAGATATGGTAGACCGGCAGCGGCTGCAGCATCGTGCTACCCCGCCCATCGATGTTATGGGTCTCGAAAAAGGCATCGCTTTGCAGCACGTTGGCAATGAGGTTTCCGTGGGTCAGCATTGCGCCCTTAGCCACGCCTGTGGTGCCACCCGTGTACTGCAGCATCGCCAGCTCATCGCGGTTCAGGATCACGGCGCGGTAAGGTGTTTTTGCGCCGGCCTTGAGCACGGCGTTGAGCTTGAGCGCACCGGGTATCGAGAACGCCGGCACCATCCGCTTCACATATTTCACGAGAAAATTGATCAGAGCGCGCTTGGGCTGTGGGTGAAGGTCCGCTATCTCGGTGACTACAACAGTCTGTACACCGGTCTCGGGTAGCACCGCGGCCGCTGTCTGCGCCACGTTGGCCTGCACGACCATGACCTTTACGCCCGCGTCGTTGAGCTGATGCTCGAGTTCCCGTTCGGTGTAAAGCGGATTGGTGTTGACCACCACCATGCCAGCCCGAAGCGCTCCCAAGCTCACCACCAGATACTGGATGAGGTTCGGCATCTGCACGGCAACGCGATCGCCCTGCTCAAGCCCCGCACCGTGCTGCAGCCAACCCGCAAACTGGGCCGAGAGCCGGTCAAGATCGGCGTAGGTCAGCGTATGCCCCACGCTGCTGCAGGCGGCCTCATCCCGGTAGGTCGACAGCGCCTCCTCAAACAAGGCAACGATCGAGGGGTAGCTGTCGGTATCAATGCGGCTGGGAATGCTCAGCGCATCAAGCCGCGCGTCGATCGCGCTCTGGACCGTTTCCGTCATGGGTTTGTCTCGGGTAACTCAGGTGGTTTGGGTATGATGTGGATCGCGGGGTGCGGGGTCAACCTCCCGCCGCGGAGATGTGAATCCAACCCACAGGGCTCACGTCACCCTTAACAGGGGAGAGAGACGCAGAAAAACAGACCGGAAAAAAAGAGGAAAGCGCAGGATGCAAATCAGCAATGTGACCTTTGATGAAATCGCCATCGGTGATACCGCGACCTACATGCGGCTCATCACCAATCAGGAGGTCGAGGCCTTCGCCGCGATCTCGGGGGATCACAATCCGCTGCACCTCGACCCCGAATACGCTGCCACCACGGCCTTTGGCGAGTGCATCGCCCACGGCATGCTCACCGGCGCCCTGATCAGCGCCGCCATCGCCATGCAACTGCCCGGGCCGGGCTCGGTCTACCTCAGTCAGAACATCCAGTTCCGCGCACCCGTATTGTTAGGCGATACCCTGACCGTCACCCTTGAGGTAATAGACAAGCATGGCAAACGGCCCTGGGTCACATTGGGCTGCACGGTTGAAAATCAGAAAGGGAAAGCCGTCGCCAAGGGCGAGGCGCAGGTCGCGGCACCCACAGAGAAAGAAACCGTGACGGTCGTACCGCCGCCGGCGATTCAGCTGCTCGAGGAGGCCGCGCTAGCGTCTGACTGAGCGAACTGTTCGGAGTCGATGTACATCAATTCAATGAGCACCACCGGCTCACTCGTTGACGGCGTGGCGCCCATCATCAGTACATTAGGCACACCCTCGACGGCAATCACGCCGGACACGCCGAACAACCGTCGCTCTGAAGTGGCCTGACCGTTCTCATCCATCATTCGCAGCGCGGTCAGTGGCGTGTCCTCGTCCTTGAGTCTGTCCGCCATCTTACCCAGCAACGCCAGCACCGAGTCGCGGAACAGGGAGAAGTTCAACGCGCCACGGAACTCCGAGTGATCAAGGGTTAGATCCAGCCGCACCTGACCGCCATCCTCCATGCGGAGCTGCGTCAAGGCGACCCGCGTCCCGGCTTCGAGCTCGCGAAAAATGCGCTTGCCCACCGTGCGTGACACCTCAATCAAGGTTTGATGTAAAACATTGACGCTGATGGTCGCAAACTGCTCATCGGTCAGCGTTTTTTCGCCAGCTGCCATGTGTCCTCCTGCTCGAGCCGCGAGTGTACCCTGCCCCTCCGTCGACTCCTACTGTGATTTGTCCAGAACGCGGCGTCGGTCCCGGTTTGTTAAACTCGACGTCGGCGAGCTCGCCAAGGCTCTCGCCCCACCCCGCTGTTGAGAGCGAACCCAACCCTTGATCAACCCCACCCAAACTCTCTGGACACCGCTTGCGCCGCTTACCCTTGATTGGCGCGGCGACGCGCCGGTGGCACGCGACTCCGGCGATATTTTCTTTTCTCCGGAAGACGGGATTGCCGAGAGCCAGTACGTGTTTCTGGAGGGCAACCGACTGTCAGAGCGTTGGCCGGCACAGACCACTGATCAGCCTTTTGTGATCGGGGAGATCGGTGTGGGTACCGGACTGAATCTTTGCCTGACGTTGGCCGGGTGGCTCACACACCGGCGTCCGGGCGCTACGCTGCATTATTTGGGGTTCGAGAGAGCGCCTTTAAGGCCCGAGGATATGCGTCGCGCGCTCGGTCACTGGCCCGAGCTGGCTCCCATGCTCAGTGCGCTCCTAACGCGCTGGCCCGACCCGCTCCCCGGCTGCCATCGCCGATACTTCCCCGACTGGGGACTCACGCTGGATCTCTGGTGGGCAGATGCCGCAGACGCCCTTGAAGACTTAGCCAGCCACGGCCGACGCTGGATCGATGCCTGGTACCTCGATGGCTTTGCGCCGTCGCGGGAACCGGGCCCGTGGCAACAGCGTCTCTATGACGCGATGGCTGGCCTGAGTCGGGCCGAAGCCACGTTCGCCACGTTCACGGCGGCAGGAGATGTCAGGCGAGGCCTCGCGACGTCTGGATTTGAAGTACATAAACGGCCGGGCTTTGGTAGCAAGCGCGATGCGCTGTGCGGGACGATCAAGAGCGCGCGTGCGGCAGCACCCGCGATCACCCCCTGGGATCTGAACCCTGCACCGCATAAGCCAGAGCGCGCGTTGGTGCTTGGAGCCGGACTGGCCGGCGCACACGCTGCATTTGCGCTCGCCCGTCGAGGCGTTGCCGTGACGGTGCTGGAAGCCGCCAGCGTCGCCGGCGGGGGCTCGAGCAACCTGCAGGGCGTCACCTACACGCGGCTGTCTCATCAGCACAATCCGCTGACCGATTTCTCGCTCGCCGGGTTTGGCTTTGCCACCGATCACTATGAGACGCTCTTGCGAGACGGTGCGCTGACCGCAGATAAGGACATCGGCCTCGGCGGCTACGTGCAGCTTCACGAGGCCGACGACACGCTGGCACATTTAAGTGAGGTGTTGCCGCTGGCACCAGAATTTGCACAGGTGCTCAGTGCCGGCGAAATCGCAGCGCTCACTGGCCTGAAACCCCGCTGCGGCGGCATTCACTACCTGCGGGGCGGCTGGCTGACGCCAGAGGCTGTCTGCCGCGCGCTACTGGCACATCCTTTGATCTCGCTGCAGGGCGACTGTGCACCCCTGTCGCTCAGCCGCGGGCAGGATGGCGGCTGGCAAGCGGTCGATGCACAGGGTGGTCTGCTGGCGGAGGCCGACACCGCCATTCTGGCCACGGCACACGCCGCGCTGCAGCAACCCGAGCTCGAGTGGCTCCCGCTCACTTCCATTCGCGGGCAGACGACACATCTGCCGGCTCCACGCGCACTCGCACAGCTGTCCGTGACTCTCTGCGATCAGGGCTACCTGCCACCCGCACGGGCGGGCCTGCACTGCCTAGGGGCGAGTTTTGGTCCGAGGGATGCGGGCACGGATGAACGCGAGGCAGAGCACGCGCATAATATCGACATGATGAAGACTGCCCTTCCCGATCTGGATCTGCGCGCCCCCGATGTAGGCTGGCAAGGTCATGTGGCTCACCGATGTAACAGTAACGACTACCTGCCCGTGGCAGGCCCGGTGCCCATGCTCGATGAGTTCAACCGCCGCTTCGAGCGACTGCGCCACGATCGCAAGCGGGTCATCGATGCGCCGAGCCCCATCCTGCCGGGACTCGCAGTGCTGACCAGTCTGGGATCACGAGGCCTATCCGCCGCGCCTTTGGCGGCAGAAATGGTTGCGGATCAGCTGACGGGCACGCTGCCGGCAGTGCCGCGGTATCTGCAGCGAGCGCTCTCTCCGGCGCGCTTTGCCGAGCGCGCATTGAAACGCGGTGAGCCCTTATGAAGCACGGTCGCGCGCTGCTCTGTTCTCTGGTTGCAGGGCTAACGCTTTTCGGCAGCGCGACCTGCGCAGCCGCACAGAGTGAGTCGCGGCAAGCCGCCATTCCCACCTACAGCTATGAGGTGGTGTCCCAGTTGCGCTTTGATCGCGCGAATTTCACTCAGGGCCTCGAAATTTATGACGGTCGCCTCTATGTCAGCTCGGGCCTCTACGGCGAGTCCATGATCAGGGTCTACGACTTTCCCGGTCTCGAGGAGGTGCAAGCCGTGCCCGTGGATCCTAGAATTTTCGCCGAGGGCCTCACGGTGATCGACAATCGGCTGGTGGTGCTGTCCTGGCGCGAACGCGTGATGCTGGTCTACTCCCTGCCCGATTTGTCGTTGTTGGGCCAAAGCACCCTGCCAGGACAGGGTTGGGGTGCCACCCACTCCGGCTCGACGCTGTGGTTCAGCGATGGCTCACACTACCTGTACTCCGCCGATATGAGTGACGATGGCACACTGAACCGGCTACCGGTCGTGCTGGAGGGCAGGCCGCTGCGCAATTTGAACGAACTCGAGTGGGTGAATGGGGAGATCTGGGCTAATGTATGGCAGACCGATGAGATCGCGCGCATCGACCCCATTACGGGTAAGGTAGTGGGCCTGATTGACCTCTCTGGCCTACTGCCTGAGGAAGACCGTCTGCGGGATACGGATGTGCTCAATGGCATCGCCATTGATCCCGTCACCCAGAACATTTGGGTCACCGGCAAACGCTGGCCCTGGCTTTTTGAGATTACACTGGAAAGTCCCGCGGACTGACCCCATATCAACCCCTGACAACACCCACACAGCTCAACTGGAACCAAACATGACAGATGCCTCAACCCGCCCCGCCGCCGCACAAATCCCCAATACGTTTGTGCTGAAGCGGGCAGTGCCGATCCCCAGCCTGAATCTCACCGTTGAGGAGTACGCGCATCCCGACACCGGGGCCCAGCACCTCCATCTGAGCAGCGACTCCTCCGAGAATGTGTTCATGGTCGCTCTGCGCACGGTGCCCGAGGACTCCACGGGCGTAGCGCACATTCTCGAGCACACCGCGCTGTGTGGCAGTGAGCGCTACCCGGTTCGTGACCCTTTCTTCATGATGCTGCGGCGCTCGCTGAATACGTTTATGAACGCATTCACCAGCTCGGATTGGACTGCCTACCCTTTCGCCACCCAAAACCGAAAGGATTTCGGCAACCTGCTAGATGTTTATCTCGATGCCGTGTTCTTTTCGCGACTGGACCCGCTCGACTTCGCACAGGAAGGGCACCGGGTCGAGTTTGAGAACGACGACAGCGCCCAACCGCTGGTATTCAAGGGTGTGGTCTTCAACGAAATGAAGGGCGCCATGTCCTCCACCCCGTCGATCCTATGGGACCGGCTGTGCCATGAGCTGTTTCCCTCCAACACCTATCACTTCAACAGCGGCGGCGACCCGGAGCACATCCCTGATTTGAGTTACCAGGAGCTGAGGGACTTCTACGCCGAGCACTACCACCCCAGCAACGCGATATTCCTCACCTTTGGCGACATCAGCGCCGAGGCACACCAACAGGTTTTTGAGGCACAGGTGCTGCAGCGTTTTGATGCGCTGGAGCGGAAGATCGAGGTCGCGCTCGAAACCCCCTTTAATGCTCCGGTGCAAGCAACACACCCCTATGCGGTGGATGCGGAAGAAGGCACGGAGAAGAAAACGCACCTGGTTATGGGCTGGAAGCTCGGCGAGAGCGCCGACCTGACCGCCATGCTGGAGGCGCAACTGGTGTCCTCGGTGTTGATGGAGAACAGCGCCTCGCCGCTGATGCACTACCTGGAGACTACCGATCGGGGCGCCGCACCCTCTCCGCTGTGCGGGCTGGAAGAGTCGATGCGGGAGATGGTGTTCTGCTGTGGTATCGAAGGCAGCGAGGCGGAGCACGCCGAGGCCTTTGAGGCCGAGGTGCTGGCCTGTATCGAACAGGTCGCCACCGACGGTGTCGATGAAGAGAAGGTCGACGCGATCCTGCGGCAGATCGAGCTACACCAAAGAGAAGTGAGCGGCGACGGAATGCCTTACGGACTCAACCTGATGTTGAGAGCCCTTGGCGCCGCCACACACTATGGCGATGCGGTGGCAGCACTGGATCTCGAGCCGGTGATTGCCACGCTTCGTGAACGGGTCAAAGACCGCGATTATCTGCCGGGACTCATTCGCAGTCTGTTGCTCGACAACCCCCACCGGGTCAGACTGGTCGTGACGCCGGACATCGGCCTCTCGGCCAGCCGTGAGTCCGCTGAGGCGGCCCGTCTCGCAGAGATGAGGGAAAATCTCAGCAGCGAGCACACAGCGGAGATTCTCGACCTCGCCGAGCGGCTCAGGGCGCGACAGAGCCAGAAAGATGACCCAGACGTGCTGCCGAGAGTGGCACTCTCGGATATTCCAGCAGAGACCCCATCCCCCGAGCCTGTTATTGAGTCTGGCACATCAACCCATTACTGCTACACCGCAGGCACCAACGGGCTCGTTTATCAGCAGTGGGTGAGCCCGCTACCGGCGCTGACGGCAACCGAGCAGCAGCATTTGCCGCTGGTGACGGCATTGATGCCCGAGGTTGGGGTCGGTGAACTCAACTATCTTGACACCCAGGAGCGGCACTCAGCGACAGTGGGCTCACTCGGCGTGTCGGTCAGCAGCCGCGCGCACCGCGACAGCGAGCAAAGCAGCGACAGCTTCTTTGTGCTGTCTTCCAAGGCCCTCGCTGATCGCATTCAACCGCAGCTGGAACTGATGTCGGATACGCTTCAAGCCGCGCGTTTCGATGAGTGCTCGCGCATCCGGGATCTGGTCAGCCAAATGCGCGCGCGGCGCGATCAGGGCATCACCGGCAGCGGCCATGCACTGGCCATGACCGCAGCCTGTGCCGGTATGAGCCCCCTCGCCAAGCGGGGCCACCAGCAAGGAGGACTCGAGGGTATCCGCACGCTGCGCGCGCTGGATGACGTACTCAAAGATGAAGGTGAGCTGGACGCGTTCGCTCACTCGCTGGGCGCCATCCACCAGAAGCTGGCGGGTGCGGGGGCACCGCTTTTGTGCACCGTCGCCGATGACCCCAACATTCATTCTGCGAGCGAGGCCGCCGCACAGAGCGCAGGCGCCCTGCCAACAACGTTCCATGAAGGGATCGCGCTGGATCCAGTCCGCGCCGCGATTCAGGAAATGTGGGTGACCAACACCCAAGTCAATTTCTGCGCCAAGGCCTACCCCACGGTACCCTCCGGTCACACCGACGCGCCGGCGCTGTCGGTACTCGCCGCTTTCCTGCGCAATGGCTTTTTGCATCGCACCATCCGGGAACAAGGTGGTGCGTACGGCGGGGGCGCCAGCCACGACCCGAATATCGCCGCATTTCGCTTCTTCTCCTACCGAGACCCGCGCTTGGTCGAGACGCTCGAGGACTTCGATGCCTCCATCGCCTGGCTACTGGAAACACAGCATGAGCAGTTGGCGCTGGAAGAGGCGATCCTCAGCGTGATGGCCAGCCTCGATAAGCCAGGATCCCCTGCCGGCGAGGCAAAGCGGGACTTCCACGAGAGACTGTTTGGTCGTACTGCAGAGCACCGCAGACTCTTGCGCGCCGGCATTGTGGGCACCACCATCGATGACCTGCGCCGGGTGGCCGAAACCTACCTGAAGCCCGAGCTTGCCAGCACGGCAGTCATCACCCACACCGCGGGTGCAGACATCGTGGCAGAGCGTCAATTGCCTCTCACCCGGCAGGACCTTCTCTGAGCGAGAGCAGGTAACCTTCGCCGCGGGGCGCCCAGGCGCTCAGAAAATCCTCGCGGGGCCAGATGAGCCGGCCCTGCGACGGATCGGCCAGCGCGACATGATGTCCGGCCAGCCCAGTCAGCAGACTGAAATGGGGGCCCGTGGGTAACTGTAGGTAGACCAGAACCGGCAACCTGAGGGTCGACAGCGACCTCGCACTGACCCTGAACACCTGCGGATTGGCACCGGCATCTCTCGCCAGCCCGGCTAATTGCTCAAGACTGAAACCCTCGCCGCGGATACGCCGTATTTCCGCAACGCTGACGCCGAGGCGCGCCATGGGGCCCGTCAGATCGAAATCAGCACCCCTGTGTGCCGCCATCAACGTGGCGAGCGCAGCAGGCCCACAATCATAATCTCCAGATTGCCGCACAATCTCCTGCTCGAAAATGCGCACCGGTTGCGCCCATGCGGTATCGCTGCACAGCGATACCCCGCTGAGCGCAACGGCGAAGCCCAGACTACGACTGACCCGCCCCGCCCACCGAAGTGGATCAGATCTAGCGCTCGTCCGCGTAACGCCGGGCACGACGCTCTAGCCAGATGACCAGGAGCACCGCACCACTGAAGTAGGTGGTGAGCGCCACACCCAGGCTGATCAAACCGCCCGCGGCCACCGTGGCAGCGGCCATCAACAGCGCCCAAACGAGCAGCACCGGGACGATACGCAACGCGAAATATCGCTCACGCACACGCCAACGGGCGTCGCGGGCTAACTTCTCCCGCAACTGCTCGACCGGGTTATCCCCTTTCAGTCCCGCCACTGTTGAGCCCTCCCATTAAGGCAGTTTGTAGGCGGGGCTGGGCTCCGCGTAATGCGGCACGTAGACCCCCCAGTAGAAGCCCGCCAGCGCCAGATCAAGCGTGGCCACACCCACGATGAACGGCAGCACTCTGCCGCGCAGTTGCGATGCCTCAAGGAACGACAATGCGTGTGACTGCTCATCGGGAAGGGGTGATGGCGCCACCCGCACCGTGGCGGTCTCTAGACTCAGCGGCGGGACGCTGAGTGGGGAAGCAGCCTGAGTGAACGGTGCAGACACGGCACCACACAGGCCTAGTGCGAAAATCCATTTTCTCATGTTGCTGGCTCCTAGCTATTCAAGATCACTCCGAATTGAGATTCGGTCACTGCCGATCGCGGTAGAAATACCGCCATGACCGGCTCAGTGCTTACTTTGCCTATTGGACTATTGCCCCACCACGTCATGGGCAAGCACAATCCCTCCACGCCCCGATGAGGTCGCTGAAGGCCAGGAGAGAATGCAATGGTGGTCAAGCGTGTAGCGGGAGCGCTGGGTGCCGAGTTACAGGCCGTCAATTTGGGCGACGGTATCGATGCTGAGCTCGCCGGTACCTTGCGCGCCCTGTTGAATGAGCACGAGGTGCTGTTTCTTCGCGATCAGGTCATCGAACCCGCCGCACAAAAAGCACTGGCTGAGATTTTCGGGCCGCTACAAACACACCCTGCCTACAACACCCTAGAGGGCCTGCCTGAGGTGATGATTCTGGAGAGCACCCGGGAGAACCCCTCAAAAATTGAGATCTGGCACTCGGAT
>ERZ802822.1622-NODE-1622-length-13339-cov-7.946765_pt1 | contig 13339 bp, 11 predicted proteins | sample MGYA00345649_ERZ802822 | MGnify/ENA primary metagenome ERZ802822 (study PRJEB30503, sample SAMEA104212359) | marine metagenome | biome: Westerlies Biome; feature: [SRF] surface water layer (ENVO:00010504) within the epipelagic zone...; material: water...
CTAGTTGGGCTAATTTTAATTCGATGAAACTTGGCGGTAAATCAGGGTAAGCGATAAAGAGTCTGGCTTCAGCTGCTCGCAAAATTAACGGATCGGCAAAGACACCCCATACCAAGGCTAGTAAAATAGCAGGCACAAGGGTCCAACTTAAAGCGTAAACACCATAGTAATTGACACGCGAGTGGGGTTTATCATTATTTTTTGCTGCTAATGCCTTAACCCGATTAATGCTTAACCAGAATACAACTGCTGACACAGCTAAAGTAAACGCTAAATAAGTATATGGACTACCGATCAATAACATGATGACGCTATAGCATCCATACAACAACAAAGAAAGGTGATAAACGCTGATTTAGTCATGACAAGCTTATTGGTCCAAGAGAGAAAGCTCAGGCGCCTATTCGCGCCCGAGCTTGATGTTTTGTTATAGGTTAGCCAACGCGGCTTTTTGCTTGGCAAAGTCGGCATCTGACATTGGCACCAAACCAGCTGGGAAGAGATAACCATCCATAGACATTGCTTTTTCAGATACAAACTCTTGGACAAATTCTTTCAGCCCAGGAATAACACCAACGTGTTGTGTCTTGACATAAAAGAACAGTGGGCGCGCTCCCGGATACTTGTATGAAGAGATGTTTTCAAAATTCAACTCGACTCCATCAAGAACCGACGACTGCACTTTGTCTCGGTTTTGGTCAAAAAAGGAATAACCAAAAACTCCAAACAAAGTGGGATCACCTGCCAACTTTTCGATGATTAAGTTATCGTTCTCACCAACCTCGATTGCACCACCATCTTCACGAAGTTTTTTGTATGAATTCTTACTATCACCCTCGTATAAGCCAAGTTTTTTCCAACCAGCTTTCATGAACAGGGAGCCCATCGCATCTCGTGTTCCTGAAGTTGGTGGCGGAACGAGTACTGCAACTTTTTTAGCCGGCAGTCCAAGTGGATCAGTCCCCATTCGGCCAGCTACATATGCATCTACGTCAGCCCATGTCGCAAGAGGGTTCGCAACAATCTTACCATCAACCAACACGTCATGTGCAAGAGCTGCCGCTATGTGTGCAATCGAAATTTCGAAACGTACGTTTTTATTCACGTTTGAGTTAGGTACAGCGTACAAACTGTTTGAAAATGCAATACCATCATTACCCACGACGAATTCTTGGAATTTTACGTTCGCGGCTTCACAAAGTTTTGCCTCTTTAGACTTCATTGCACGGGAAGCGTTAGTGATATCTGGGTGCTCTACCCCAATACCTTTGCAAAAAAGTTTCATGCCACCGCCTGAACCTGTGGATTCGATAACTGGTGTTTTAAAGCCGCTGGACTGGCCAAATTTTTCAGCAACAATCGTTGCAAAAGGATAAACAGTTGACGATCCCACGATTGAGATCTGGTCACGAGCCTGCGCTCCTGATGAGATTGCTAAACTAGCAACTATGCCCACAAGAAAAGGGGTTACACGCATTTTTTTCTCCTACGTTCACAATCTGTCAAACGATCCATATCGTCTGATCGATTCGGGTTTAGCGATCGACTGTGACAGTTAGGTGACAGCGATGTTACAGTTTTATGACAAAGGTGGTTTTTTGAAAATATATGAACAGCTGAGCACATCTTGAACTCGCCACTCCACATTCCAAAAGCCGCGGGAAATATTCAGGAAAATTGTTTCAAGGGCTTAATTGTTTATGGGCTTACGGACATTGGCCCCATCAATAGCATAGATTATTTTTGACGATATTGTGATCGCTCGGCCCAAAACCCCATTATGGCATCGCCCTGAACTAGGCCCGCTCAATCAGCGGTGCTGTATTTATTGTCTTTTTTTGGCGACACAAGCATTAAACCTATCAACATTGTGACAAGAGACACCCATACCCAAATCGAATGACTTTCGTTAAAAATGATAATACCCCAAAATACACCTGCTAATGTAACAATATACCCAACTTGACTGGCAAACAGTGGGCCAGATTTCTCAATGCAGATAACGAATAATGCATATGCAGTAGCGTTAATAACAGCCATTCCAATAATGATTAGTTCGAGACTCCCAATTGGGATTTCTAAAAAGAAAAAACTGTCTGTTGCTTTTGCAGCCAATGCTAAAAAGATCGATGCGCTTATGTGCATTCCACAGGCAAGCCTAATTGGGCCAACATCGCTGCTACCGCGCGTTGCCAAATATATATTCTCAATTGCATAACAAAGTGAACTTACGCACCCGAGTAAAACCCAAATGAGAGAAGTTTCAGACGGCAAACTGTTTTCAGGACTTACAAGTAGAAAAATCGATATGGCGCCGAACAAAATTCCCGTGACACGTTTCGCAGAAAAAAATTCAGTTCGCAGAAGCAGAGCAAGTGCATAGGTAAGAATTGGGACGAGTGTCACTGTAATTGACAACACGCCAGCAGACAGATTGGGGGCAGCATAATAGAAGCATGTTGTTGGTATTGCGGCACCCAACAACCCTACGATTAAATATAATTTAATTAATTGCCAACTAAGAGAAATTTTTGTTCGACGGAAAAAAACAAAAACCAGAAGTAAAAGACCCGCCAAAATACATTGCCAGAACGCAATTCCTATCGGTGTGGTTCCATCAACTGCAGCAAGTTTGGCTAATGAGAACCCCAGCCCCCAAGCACCACCCATATACAACAGACCCAAATAGGGTAGAGCGTTATTTAGCATTATTCTGTTAGATCATTAGTGCAGCAAGAAGACAATGCACATTTGAATTAGGGCAACTTGCTTGGTTGAGAAATATGCATAGCAGTCTGCGGCTCGCTAACTGTCAGTTTGATGCCGATTATCAAAATTTTTCTTTGGTCTACACTATGGCAAATTATCCTAACTAGCCTCACACTGATCGCATCGACCATGGATCTCAATTATTGACCGATCCGCAACAAAGCCACTCTTTTTGGAAATTTTTGCTAAATTGCTAGTAAGGTTTTCATCAAAAAACTCATTAACACTGCCACAATCATTACAAATAGCGAAAACGGGTGTTGAGTCATGCTCTGCATCACAACATAGAGTCCAAGCATTAAGGCTCTCAAGGCGGTGAACTATCTTAAGCTCAATCAACTGATCTAAAGTTCTGTATATTTGAAGTGGCGCCTTCAAACCGTGTTCTCGCAATTGATCGAGTAATTCGTATGCTCCAACCGGTTGTTTGGCCTTTCGTAAGGCTTTGAGTACCAATAATTGATTTTTAGTTAGCGCCTGTTTTTTCGTCAGTTTGTTTTTCACTGTTTTCATACCTCCGGAGCACTGCTTGAATTGTGGCTGTCACTTTTCTATTTTTTGAATTTTGGAAACGGCAGAACTGACGTAATGAAGAAAGCTAGAGCTGCAACTACGATGCTCGGTCCAGCTGGTGTGTCCCATTCAAGTGACCCCTCAAGACCCAGCCAGACACTCCCTGCGCCTAATACTGAAGCCATTACCGCCATGACTTCAGGGTTACCTGAAAATCGTCTTGCGGTCGCAGCAGGAATAATAAGCAAAGCAGTAATTAACAAAACCCCCACAATTTTCATTGAAATTGCGATTACTCCAGCCATTAATACCATGAATACGAAGTTGGCTAAGTCCGGCCTCAAGCCCTCAGCAACAGCAATGTCATAGCTTACAGTTGAAGCAAGTAGTGATTTCCAAATAAGTGACACAATAGCTATAACTGCTAACCCGCCACACCAGATGATTATAATGTCCCTCACTGTGATCGCGAGAATATCGCCAAAAAGGAATCCCATTAAATCAACTCTAACCCATGTCATGAATGCAAGCACTACCAAGCCAACCGCTAATGTCGCGTGCGCAAGCAGTCCGAGCAACGCATCAGAAGACAGGCTGGCTCGACGTTGCAACAGTATCAGTAGCAGTGAGACAGCTACCGAAATTATAAAAACAGTGAGGGTGATGTTCATGTCAAGAAGAAGAGCCATTGCCACACCTAACAATGCTGAATGCGATAGGGTGTCGCCAAAATACGCAAGCCGGCGCCAAACTATAAAACACCCAAGTGGACCAGCTAACAGAGCCACGCCCACGCCCCCCACGACTGCACGAATAAAAAAATCATCAAGCATTTCGTTTCACCGAGACATGGCTAGTGTTTTCTCTCCCAAGTTGGGCACTTGCGTTCGGTTCCACTTCTGTGATTTTTCTAACAGTCTGATCTGCCAAATGCTCATGGTCGTGGTGGTGTTTATAGAATGCAAGCTCATTAGCAGCGCGATCCCCAAATAAGGCTCTAAATTCAGGTTCAGTTGCTACAACTGCTGGCGTTCCTGAGCAACAAACATGGCCGTTCAAGCAAATGACGCGGTCAGTACTGGACATCACTACATGTAGGTCATGAGATATCAGTACAATACCACAATTTAACTCGTTTCGAATTTTTTCAATTAATTTGTATAACGCAATTTCACCATTAAAATCTACGCCTTGAACCGGTTCATCAAGCACTAAAAATTGAGGTGAGTGGGCTATAGCGCGAGCAAGCAGAACCCGCTGAAACTCTCCACCCGATAGAATTCTGACCTCAGCATCATATAGGTGTTCAGTCTCAGTCATAGACAGCACTCTTTTGATTTCTTTTTTTTGCAAAGACCTCGTCAGTGATATGAAACGATTAACCCTAAGAGGCATGGTCCAGTCTATAGAAAGCCTCTGGGGCACATAACTTACCCGAGCATTTTCACGCCGATAGACGCTACCCTCGCTAGGCGTCATAATCCCTAGTGCCATTTTTGCAGTTGTTGATTTGCCAGAGCCATTTGGACCTATCAAAGTGACAATTTCGCCTGCGCTGACACTCATCGATACCTCGCGCACAAGCCATTTATTAGAAATGGAAAGGCCAGCACCGTCTAAAGCAACCAACGTGTCTTTACCAACATTCATGCTGCTTAATCTCTTTTTCTTTTAAGTTTAATCGCCCGGTTGACAAGTATATCGCTACATTGCTACGAAAGGGAAGTGTTATAACATAACGTTTTATTATTTTATTGTCAAAAGACTTGGAGAAAAAATGCGTGTAAATAAAACTGCAACTATTCTTTGGGCCCTCAGCTCATTGGGAGTTTCTGCAGCGAATGCCGACGTCAGCGTCGTAACGTCGATAAAGCCCGTTCACTCACTCGTCTCTAGTGTAATGCAGGGAGTTGGCTCGCCAACAGTGATTATTGAAGGGGCTGGATCCCCGCACACCTACTCTCTCAAGCCATCACAGGCCAAGCAGCTGCAAGATGCTGATTTAGTTTTTTGGATGGGAGATGAGTTGGAGACATTTTTGGAAGGACCAATTCAAAATATTGCCAAAAATGCCAAATCAATAAAGTTGATTGACTCCCACGGACTGAAAAAAATTAAATTCAGAGAAGGCGGAATGTTTGACGAGCATGATGATCACGATGATCATGATGACCACGACAAGGAAAAGCACGCCAAGGATGATCATGACGACCACGGCAAGGAAAAACACGCCAAGGATGATCATGATGACCACGGGCATGGTGAATTTGACCCACATGTATGGCTGGACCCAATCAACGCAAAAGCGATTGTTCATGAAATAGAAGAGGCGTTGGTCAAAGCAGATCCAAAAAATGCAAAAAAATATGAAGCCAATGCAGACAGAACAGCCGGGGAGTTAGACCAACTCGTGAAAGAGTTGCGTGCGCAATTAGAACCCGTTCAAGAAAAGGGCTTTATTGTTTTCCATGATGCGTATCAATATTTCGAACAACGATTTGGTGTATCAGCTATCGGCTCTATAACGGTATCACCTGAAGTTATGCCTGGCGCTGAGCGAGTGAGTGACTTGAGGAATAAAATCAGAGATTTGAAAGCCACGTGCGTTTTCTCAGAGCCACAGTTTGAGCCAAAACTGGCAACCACTCTTGTGGAGGGCACAGACGCCCGAACAGGTGTTCTTGATCCACTTGGAGCGTCAATAACCAAAGGACCAGATCTCTATTTCCAGCTTGTACGCGAAATGGCTCGGTCGATGAAAGAATGTCTTTCAGCCAAGAGCTAATGCACTAGTGACTAAACCCAGTCGGCGCAGCTAGCAGCCACCATTGAAAATTTGTATTTGCTCAATGAAAAAAAACAAGAGCCCATGTATTGATGTTTGTAGCTTCTCTGCACCTCACGGTTGGTGTATCGGGTGCGGCCGCACTCGCGACGAATGTGACAGCTGGAAGAAAATAAAACCTTATGAATTTAAGATCCTTCAAAAACAATTAAGAAAAAGAATGCACAAAATGACAGAGAGTTAAAGCGGTTTTAAATTAACTAAAATATAGTTGAGCATTGTTAAAAAAGTACAATTTTTATTAACGATAAAGCCCACAAAACGGCGGGCTATTTTTTCTAATTAGATGATAACGCTACTATCATAAGCATAGGAGTATGGCATGCATGCTTGTTATTTCTAACCAAGCTAATTGGAAGCACTTATTAGAATTAACATGTCAGTTTACATATCAATAACTCATCTTCAACAGGCACATTCTGTTCGTCAATTTATGCGTCAAACAGGAACTTCATTGAGGCGTGACTGGTGGGGCCAGCGGGAAGTCAACCGAAAATCTTGTTTTTTCGCCAAGCGTGCTGGTGATCGACAGGCTGCCGCGATGCCGGTTGACAATATGTTTCACAATGGCAAGCCCAAGACCAGTACCGCCAATCTGGCGTGACCGGGCTTTATCAATACGGTAGAAACGTTCGGTCAGGCGTGGCAGATGGCGCTCTTCGATTCCCTCACCAAAATTGATAACGTCAACACGCACATGGTGCGGTGCCACCATCGTGGTGGTAAACGTAATATCACTGCCGTCAAATCCGTATTTGATCGCATTTTCCAGAAGGTTGACAAATACCTCAGTAATCTCATCAGGATTGCCAAAAATCACCGGCGGCGCGACGCACGATTGCGCATCATCGGCCTGGGTGATTTTGATATTCATGTTCTTTTTCATCGCGCGACCAATCATGCTATCGCCGACCGAATGCAGTAATTCAGCTAAATTCACCCGATTTTCGGGAATAATATGTTCATCGACCTCGACCCGCGATAATGACAATAGATCATCAATCAGCCGCGTCATTCGTTTGGCTTCTTCATCCATGATATTCAAGAATCGTGTCCGCATCGCCGGATCTGGCACTTCATCCGACAGCATGGTTTCAATAAAGCCAGCAAGGCTGGTTAGCGGCGAGCGTAATTCATGGCTGACATTGGCGACAAAATCACTACGTACTTTTTCCAGATTGCGTTGAATGGTCATGTCTAGAAACAACAGCGCAACCGAGTGATCGCCAACCCGCTTCAGGCGCATTTGGAATTCGCGCTGTATGGTATTGGTTGGCTTATAATGCGTTTCGCTCCCCTTGGCACCATCCGCCGCCTTGGCAAAGAATTCACCAATATTAGGGGGATTGATTACATCAAAGATCCGCTGTCCGCTCAGGCTTTCGCCAAATGTGATATTGGCTAGTTCATAGTACGTTTCGCTCCCCTTGGCACCATCCACCGCCTTGGCAAATAATTCATCAATAGTAGAGGTATTGATTACATCAAAGACCCGCTGTCCGCTCAGGCTTTCGCCAAACCAGCGTACCGCCGCCGGATTTGCTGATAGAATAACCCCATCAAGATCGGTCAGAATCAACCCATCATCAAGCAGGTCACCAATCTGGCTGATAGGCGATTGCGTATGGCTATCCTGTGACATGATCATTTCTCACCTGGTGTTGGGCGGGCCATCAACAAGCCACAAAAGCCTAGTCATAAATCACTTCGGCACTGCAATTTGCCGATGCTGCAAAATCAATGAACCGGCGTTGACAATGCGAATCAAACAGGCCGCGCGCCGATGGATCAATATGTAATCGCATCACTTCTGGCTGGCACTCAAGCCGGATATTTTTCAGATAATCGCATGTCCCAGCGCTAAAGATCAGCGCAAAGCGCAAGGCAAGCCCAACTGTTATTGCCTCGGCTCGCCGTTTGGAGCTAAGCAGACTTTCCATTTCGTCAGGGTGTGGCTTGTTCTGCTTTAGACCTACATAGCGGTGATACAGCGCCATTGCCAACCATAGGCGTTGCTTGTGCGTTATGCAATTTACCGGCAAGCCAAGGATTTGCCGCGCAGCAAGGTCACCACGCATGTCAGTGTGTTCACGCCAGCACATATCGGCAAGGTTACAGGCCACATCGAGCATCCTCACAAATCGGGGCTTGCGCCCTATAGTTAATGGCCGCAAAAAATGTTTAAGTGCATTCGCAACACCTGCAAAACGAAAACTCGTGCCTGCAATTTCTTGACTGATTGCCAATAGAAAATCGGCGCGCTGTGTCTCGTTTAACTCATTGGTTGCCAGCACTCCATCCCGAATACTCGTGCCGCTAACAATAACACGGCGCACTGCTGAGATATCGATCAGCGCTCTGATGATTTTTGCAGCCATTGGCATGGTGCCCCGCCGCGCAACTGGCACACCGTCAAGCGCTGAGTCGGACTGAATAAAATCACTACACAGCGCTATCACTTTATCACTGCTGACTTTGAGGCCATGAAGTACTGGCAAGGGATAATTTTCACGCTCAATAAATGCCGATCCAAGTGCCCTGAAACTTCCCCCAACACCGAATAGCTGTTTGGCTGCAAAGCTTTTGATCCAGCTAATTTTTGTCAATGCAGATATTATCTCTATCTCTTCACAAGTCGACAAATGACCAATATTTAAACTGACTGAATGCTCGATCTCACCTTTTTTTAACGCCACAATTTCAATACTGCCACCGCCAAGATCAGCAACTAAGCCCGACGCAGCAGGCACGTTTAAAGTCAGACCACGCGACACAAAGGCTGCTTCTTCTTTCTTTGACAAGACCTGAATAGGCTCGCCAAGAATTATCTCAGCTGGACGGCAAAATTCATCACCATTATTGGCGCGCCTAACCGCCGCCGTTGCAACTGGGTAGCAACTGTCAACCTTCATTGCGCGTATTACGGCAGCAAACCGTGTCAAGGTTTCAAGAGCAACCGCAATACGATCACTGGCAAGCATGCCAGTTTTGTCAAGCCCCGCACCAAGCCGGCAATTCGATCGCTCGTCAAATAATGGTGCCGGGTAAGCACCGTTCTTGCCATAGATCACCAACCGAACCGAGTTGGAGCCAATGTCAATCACCGCAATACGCGCGGTTGGTGGCACAGCATCTTGATAGGCTTTATGAGACAGCCGTTCGGCAACAGTCATGGGCAATTGATTTGCAGAAGAGCTCATTGTTTCGATCCCAATTCCCTAACCATTATCCTGCGTGGCTGCCAAACTGCCACGCCCTGACAGGCTGGGGTTTGACATGAAATAATCATGGCATGAGAAGCTAGTCTCATCGGTATGAGGATGCACATAACTTCCATCAGGCTGCAAGTACCAAGCGTTTTTTTCATCACGAAGAAGCGCCACCATAATTTGGTGAAGCACCTGTTTGCGGATGGTCGGGTTTTCCAGCCGCATGAAACACTCGACACGGCGGCGCAAATTACGCGGCATCAAATCAGCCGATGAAATCATCACGATATTTTTGTCAGATTGAAATTCACCACCGTTGGCAAAAACATAAATTCGCCCATGTTCAAGAAACCTGCCGATGATTGACCGAACCGTAATGGTCTCGGACAGGCCGGCCACACCCGGTCGCAAACAGCAAACACCACGCGCCATAATTTCAATCGGCACGCCTGCCTGCGAGGCCTCATACAGCAATCCGATCAAACGATGATCAACAAGCGAATTGCATTTCAGCCAGATGCCCGATGGAAGACCATTTTTGCAATTTTCGATCTCGGCAAAAATCATAAGCTTTAACTGGGGAAAAGATTGATGCGGCGAAATAAAGCTGCGTTTCAATTTTTCTGGCTGCACATGGCTTGTCAGATATTTGAAAATTTCATAAGCGTCGCGCCCCACGTCCTTGTCACAAGTGAAATAGGACAGATCCGTATAGATGCCAGCGGTGATCGGGTGGTAATTGCCGGTGCCGACATGCGTATAGGAAACCAGCTTGCCATGCTCACGCCGCACAACAAGCGACATTTTAAGATGGATTTTCAGATCGGTCAGGCCATAAGCAACCTGTACACCAGCACGGCCAAGCACCCGCGCCAGCTGAATATTATTGCGCTCATCAAACCGCGCCTTTAATTCAATCACGGCAGTGACCGTCTTGCCATTTTCGGCAGCTTGGATCAGCGCTTTTACAATTGGCGAATTTGACGTGGTTCGATACAGCGTTTGGCGAATTGCCAAAACATCAGGATCGGTTGCGGCCTGTTGGAGATAGCGCACCACCACCTCAAAACTTTCATAAGGATGATGAACGATAATATCCTTATTGCGAATCGCGGCAAAACAATCACCATTGAAATCGCTTATCCGCTGGGGAAAGCGCGGCGCAAAAGCTGGAAACAGCAAATGTTTGGGAATGTAATCCAGCAATTCGGAAAAATTGTTCAGCGCCACCGGCCCATCGGTATTAAAGAAATTATTTTCATCAATACCCATTGCCGATTTCAGCAAGCGCCGGATTGGTTTTGGCGCATCTTTCGACAGGGTCAATAAAACCACATTGCCACGTTGGCGCGCCCGAAGCGCATTTTCAAATTCATGGATCAGGTCATTCGCCTCATCATCAATTTCAATTTCAGAGTCACGCAAAATACTGAACATCGCTGCCGACACAAGCTGATGACGCGGATAGATTTTGATGATGCTGGCGCGAATCACCGTCTCGACCAAAAGCAGCCGCGACCCATCACCAGGCAATTTGACAAAACGGGGCAAATTCGCCGGCAGCAAGATCACACTTTGCATTGGCTTGCTGTCCGGGCTGGTCAATTCCAGCATCATGCCCTTGCCGTCATTATGGAAAAACGGAAAAGGGTGGGATGGGTCAAGCGTTGTCGGGGTGATCAATGGCAGAACATTGTCAATGAACCAATCTTCGAGCCAAAGTCGGTCTTGCTCATCATCGGGAATATCCGAGAGAACATGGATATTTTCATCACGAAGACAGCTGATCAATTCGGGCAAAAGCTGATTTTGGCGTGCCATCAATTTGGCACTACGTGCCATGATCTGCGTTAGCAATTGTTCAATATCAACATCATCGTTTGGCAAACGCTTGAAACCGCGATCCACAAGCTGGCGAAGGCCGGCAACGCGCACCATAAAAAATTCATTCAGATTATCTGCCGAAATAGCCAGAAACCGAATGCGTTCCCCAAGCGGCTTATCGTCATCCTCAGCCAAAGACAGAACACGCTCGTTAAACGCTAGCCAGCTTAGCTCGCGGTTAAAAAAGCTCTTGTCTTCCTTTGATCCACCAAGGATCGGATCGGTTTTTTTGCTTTTCATCTCGTTTCATTTCTAGTGGGCGAAAACCTGGCCGTATCATGACACTGAATTATTATAGATATATGACAGAAGCCACAGACCAAAAATTATCTTAGCTGTATTTTGCCATCATTGAACCGCTAAACCGCTGGCAAGATTGCCGATAATTGGGCAATCAGGGCGTGAATCGCCACGGCAATTTCCAGCTAAATAGGATAATTCGTCACGCAGTTCCTGCAATTCACCAAGCTTGCGATCGATTTCGACAATTTTTTCAAGGGTAATTCGCTTTACTTCGGCACTTGGCCGTTGATCATCTTCATAAAGGCTGAGAAGTTCACGACATTGCTCAATCGAAAAGCTGTAGCGACGTGCCCGCCCAATAAATCCCAGCTTGGCAATGTCTGATTCTGCATAAAGCCGATATCCGGCTGCCGATCGGCCCGCCGGTTTCACAAGTCCGATATCGGCGTAATAGCGAACGGTTTTTACCGTTAAAGCCGCGCGCCGAGCCGCATCACTAATTTTATACATGATCGCCCCTGTTTTGGTTAACCTCATTGCCGTTAATCGTCAGAAAGCCACACCATCCCTACCATAGCGGATCAATAACATAGTGGCAGGTAAAACCACGCTGGCGTTATTCTGTTGCTCGTCTGGCATCAAGCTTAACCTTCCTTTGACAAGAAGGTTAGGTCTAACCTAGGGAGTTAGGTCGGACATGGCAAGAGTGCCATCATGAGGGGATGCGATCTAATTGGCAGATTAACGTTAATCCACGGATTTGCATTAGACCAAAGTGATGCGCCGCGCCAGATAGCGATTATCAATTGCCGCCGCCGCACCGTGCAATCCGGCAAGCGGGTCAACCGATAGATAAAGTGGTAATGATTGAAGATATGGCCCGCGGCGACCGTGATCGTCAAACCGGTCAATAAGCCCACTATCGCCAAGAAGCGCCGATAATTTAACAGCAATACCGCCACCAATCACCACTCCGGCACGCGCGCCAAAGCTGAGTGTCGCATTCGCTGCAATTGTGCCAAGGCTTTGCAGCATCAATCGCACCGCTGATAAAGCTGCCGCATCACCAGCAAGCGCTAATGCGCCAATATTGGGCGCTGATTTGTAATCACCGGTTTGGCAATTGTAAATCGATTCGAGGCCGGGCCCACTGACAATTCGTTCAGCCGAAACATGGCCGAATTCTTTTACCAAATGCGCCAAAACCATGTCCTCAGCGGAGTTGCGCGGGGCATAGCTGACAAGACCACCCTCGCCTTCAATAACCTGTATATCATCACCAGCAGGCACCAGTGCAGCAACACCAAGACCAGTTCCGGGGCCAATAACAAGCAAAGGCGCTGTTTGGTCAGCGGTTCCATCGCGCAAAATCTGCCGGCGGTTTACCGGCATTGATCTGTCATATTGCAACAGATCTCGATGCGCCATTGCCTGCGCGGTAAAATCATTGATCAGTAAATAGGCACGAAGACCCATCGCCGCTGCCAGTTTGGCTACATCAAATCGCCAATGATTATTGGTGATATCAACCCACGCGCCGGTTACAGGGGCCGCAACCGCCAGACAAAGCATGTCGATATCAGGCTTGTATTTGGCGCAATAATTAGCAAAAGCATCTTCCGCTGTAGCGAAATCAGCACAGGCCATAATGGCCGGATCGCAAAGTGCAGGATCATCATCATGCTGATGCGCCAACCGCAGCGATGTGCCGCCAATATCAGCGATAAGCCGTTTCATTTCTGCCAGCCTCTTGCCGTTTCAAGCCAGCCAAGCCCGGCCTCAGTTGACTGTGCCGGGCAGTATTCAGCACCGATAAACCCATCATAGCCTGCCGCATCGAGCGCCAGCAAAATATCCTTATAGGCAAGTTCACCAT
>ERZ802822.1623-NODE-1623-length-13335-cov-15.178911_pt1 | contig 13335 bp, 12 predicted proteins | sample MGYA00345649_ERZ802822 | MGnify/ENA primary metagenome ERZ802822 (study PRJEB30503, sample SAMEA104212359) | marine metagenome | biome: Westerlies Biome; feature: [SRF] surface water layer (ENVO:00010504) within the epipelagic zone...; material: water...
CATGAGAACGGAAAGAAGTGCCCCCGAAGGGACGGTTTAAGGAAGGGCAGGGATGCCCTGCCTCCACCCAATGTAACGGAAGTTTGCGGTGTGTATCGCCGGCTTTATGAAGTTGATGTGAAGTCAGCTTGAGCCCCGCCGGCGGATGCGCTTGTTAGCGTCCCGGAACGCCTTGCAGCATCAGCGTTGTCGCCACAACAGGAACGGGTGCTGCTTGTGCGGCTGCCCTGCAATCCCATCTTCCCGATCGGGCCGATTTACCTCGCGGACCATCTCCACAAGTGTTTCCCGGAGATGCCGCAGCGGATCCTCGATCTCGCTGCCCTTCCGGTGCTGGACGTGCGGCGGGTGCTGCTCCAGACGATCGATCAGTTCCGCCCATCGCTGCTGGTGTTCTCCTGGCGGGACATTCAGATCTATGCCCCGGTGGATGGCCGCGGAGGCAATCCGCTGCAGAACTCATTCGAGGTCTTCTATGCCCGCAACCCGCTGAAGCGTCTGCACGGTGCTCTCGGTGGCCTGCGGCTGATGACCAGTCATTACGGCGAACTGCACCGCAACCAGAGCCTGGTGAGTCAGGGTCTCAAGCGAGCCCGCCGCCATCAACCGTCAGCCCGTGCGGTTCTGGGCGGAGGTGCGGTCAGCGTTTTCTACGAACAGCTCGGACGGTCTCTGCCGAAGGGAACGATCGTGTCCGTTGGGGAAGGGGAGCCGCTTCTGGAAAAGCTGCTTCTGGGTCAGTCCCTTGAGGCGGAACGCTGCTTTGTGGTGGGCGATCCACCCCGCCCCGGTCTGATCCATGAACAGCCGGAGAGCCGTCCGAAAACGGCCTGCGATTACGACTACATCGCCTCGATCTGGCCTCAGCTCACCTGGTACCTCGAAGGCGGTGATTTCTACGTCGGCGTGCAGACCAAGCGGGGATGCCCCCACAACTGCTGTTACTGCGTTTACACCGTTGTGGAAGGAAAGCAGGTGCGACTCAACCCCGTGGAGGAGGTGGTGAAGGAAATGCGCCAGCTCTACGACCGGGGTGTGCGCGGTTTCTGGTTCACCGATGCCCAGTTCATCCCGGCACGCCGCTACATCGAGGACGCCAAGGAACTGCTGCGGGCGATCAAGGCCGAGGGGCTCACAGGCATCCGCTGGGCCGCTTACATCCGTGCCGACAACCTGGATCCCGAGCTGGCACAGCTGATGGTGGAGACCGGCATGAGTTATTTCGAGATCGGCATCACCTCGGGCTCTCAGGAGCTCGTGCGCAAGATGCGCATGGGCTACAACCTGCGCACCGTTCTGGAGAGCTGCCGGATGCTGGCCGATGCCGGTTTCCGGGATCACGTCTCGGTGAATTACTCCTTCAACGTGATCGACGAACGACCCGAGACCATCCGCCAGACCGTGGCGTATCACCGTGAACTTGAGGTGATCTTCGGGGCAGACCGGGTTGAGCCGGCCATCTTCTTCATCGGCCTGCAGCCCCACACCCACCTGGAGCAGTACGGCTTCGAGCAAGGTCTGATCAAGCCTGGCTACAACCCGATGAGCATGATGCCCTGGACGGCTCGGAAGCTTCTCTGGAATCCGGAGCCGATGGGCAGCACCTTCGGGCGTGTGTGCCTGGAGGCCTTCGATCGCAATCCCGGCGATTTCGGCCGCACCGTGATGAGCCTGCTGGAACGCGATTACGGCGTTGCACCGCTTCAGGACTCCCTGCGGGCTCCTGTGTCAGGTCGTGCTGCTTTGGCGACAGCCGTGAGCTGACGGTTCAGCACCACCGTCAGGCTTGCTGCCGCCACAAGACCGCCGAGGGGATTCGGGTTCAGGCCGCCAGGACCGACCAGCCAGGCAGGAGCATCCGGTGACAGCTGCAGCAGGCTGCTCTGCAGCAGGAACCATCCCCCCACAAGTCCGCCGTGCAGGCCGATGGATCCCCACAGCGATCCCCCATCCAGCTGCCGTTGCACCGCCAGCACCAGACCGAGAACAAACAGTCCGCTCAGCAGTCCGAGCATCGGCCAGACACCGAGGTTGAAGCGGGTGTGCACCAGGCTGAAGCATGCCGCCTGGGCCAGCACACCGCCGGTCGAGCCAAGCAGCTGATTCAGTTCCTCCCAGAGCCAGGCCCGGAAGATCAGCTCCTCCGCCAGTCCCACACCGATCGCGAGCAGCAGGGCATTGAGACAGCGCCCCAGCGACCATTCCCCAAGCCAGTGTCCCCAGCTGCCCGCCAGCACCGGGATCACCACCAGCAGCAGCAAGCCCCCGGCCAGACCGGTGCCGCGCAGCCAGGCGACCGGCGGAGCCGGTCGTCCGCCCTGCCCACCTCCGCTGAGGCCCAAAGCCCGCCAGCCATTGCGGGCCCCCCAGCGCAGACGGCTCCAACGGGGAAGCAGGAGCACGAACAGCAGGAAGCTGATCAGGGTTCCGATCAGGGCCAGATGTTCGGGCGTGAGCCCGAACGGTTCCAACGGCCGAACGGCGATCCATCCCAGGCCGTAGAGCACGGGGATCAGCAGAAGGGTGGGAAGTCCTTTCGGTTTGAGCTGAATCAGGGAATCCAGCAGCGTCAGAGGGATGCGGCTCAGCTTTCCGGTTCGATCGTGCTGGTGAGCCCCTTGGCCTTGAGGGTTTCGCAGTAGAACTCCGCCGGCTCCAGATCACAGACGATCACAAGGCCGACGCCAGTGTTGTGGGCTTCCATCATCACCGCCATGGCGTCCTGTTCGCTCAACTGGGGTACCACCTGCTGCAGGGTGGTGACCACGTATTCCATGGTGTTCACCGGATCGTTGTGCAGCAGCACCTTGTAGCGGGGGGATTGCTTGCGCACCCGCTCGGGAGCTTTCTCCATCACCGCAGCGCCGCCGGGGCTGCGGCTGGGGGTCTCCACCGCCATGGCCTGATAAATCGGCTGGTTTAAACCTAAAGGAATCCGAAACACAGCGCTGTCAAAGAGCCTTGATGCGAGCCATGGCGTCATCCACGTTGGCACGGCTGTTGAAGGCAGACAGGCGGAAGTAGCCCTCACCCGCCGCTCCGAAGCCGCTGCCAGGGGTGCCCACCACATTGGCCTTGTTGAGCAGGTGATCGAAGAAGCCCCAGGAGTCCATGCCCTCCGGGGTCTTGATCCACACGTAGGGCGCATGCTCCCCGCCGTAGATGGTGAGCCCTGCGCTGCTGAGCTCATGCCGGATGATCGCGGCGTTCTCCATGTAGAAGCTCACCAGCGCCTTCACTTCTGCCTGACCGGCGTCGGAGTACACGGCTTCGGCGCCGCGCTGGATGATGTAGCTGACGCCGTTGAACTTGGTGCTCTGTCGGCGGTTCCACAGGCCCCAGAGCTCCACGTCTTCACCGTTGGCGGCCTTGCCCTTCAGGCCTTTGGGCACCACGGTGAAGGCACAGCGGGTTCCCGTGAAGCCGGCGTTCTTGGAGAAGGAGCGGAATTCGATGGCGCAGTCGCGGGCACCCTCGATCTCAAAGATGGAGTGCGGCAGGGCCGGATCCTGGATGAAGGCCTCATAGGCCGCATCGAACAGGATCAGGGCCCCGTTGCTGCGGGCGTAGTCGACCCAGGCCTTCAGCTGCTCCCGGGTGGCCACCGCTCCGGTGGGATTGTTGGGGAAGCACAGATAGATCAGATCCACCGGTTCGCTGGGAATCTGAGCGGCGAAGCCGTTGTCGGCGCTGATCGGCAGGTAGGTGAGCCCGGCGTAGCGGCCCTCATCCCCGGCATCACCGGTGCGACCTGCCATCACGTTGGTGTCCACATACACCGGGTAGACCGGATCGGTCACGGCGATGCGGTTGCCCTCCCCGAGGATGTCGAGGATGTTGCTGCTGTCGCATTTGGAGCCGTCGGAGACAAAGATCTCGTCGGCACTGATCTCGCACCCGCGGGCCTGGAAATCGTGCTTGGCAATGGCCTCCCGCAGCCAGCCGTATCCCTGTTCTGGGCCATAGCCGTGGAAGCCTTCGGCGGTTCCCATGGCATCGATGGCTGACTTCATCGCTTCGCGACAAGCCAGGGGCAACGGCTCGGTCACATCGCCGATGCCGAGGCGGATCAGGGCGGCATCAGGATTGGCGGCACTGAAGGCCTTCACGCGACGACCGATCTCGGGAAACAGGTAGCCCGCCTTGAGCTTGAGGTAATTGCCGTTGACCTGCACCACGGAACCTGAGGAGCTTCTGTCGGGGCATCTTGCCTTGCCAGCAGCTCCATACGATGCATCCAGGAGTGAGGACATCCGCCGTGGTTGTGTCTGCCTTGGATCACCCGGTTGATTTCCATGCGCTGGTGGACAGCGGCATCAACAAGCCGGCCCGGTACATGGGGCACGAGCTGGGGGTGGAACCACGGGACTGGTCGTCCGCCTCCGTGCGGTGGGCTCTCACGTATCCCGAGATCTACGAGGTGGGCTCCAGCAACCTCGGTCACATCATTCTCTATTCGATCCTCAATGCCGTTCCCGGGCAGCTGTGTGATCGGGCCTATCTCCCTGCCGGGGATCTGGCGAGTCGGCTGCGGGAGCGACAGCAGGCGTTGTTCGCGGTCGAGAGCCGACGCCCACTGCCGGCCTTCGACATCCTCGGTTTCAGCCTCAGTTACGAACTCGGCGCCACCAACATCCTCGAGATGCTGGATCTCTGCCGGTTGCCGATCCGAGCGGAGGATCGCGGCGATCTGCCGCTCAGCGATCCGGCCGCGCCACCACTGATCTTTGCCGGCGGTCCCACGGCCACCAGCAACCCGGAGCCCTACGCCCCGTTCTTCGATTTCATCGCTCTCGGTGATGGTGAGGAGCTGCTGCCGGAGATCGGGCTGGTGGTGGCCCAGGCCAAGGCGGCTGGGTCGCGACGTTCCGAGCTGCTGCGGGATCTGGCACAGGTGCCTGGGGTCTACGTCCCGGCGCTCTATGCCCCCGGAGCCGATGGCGTCACCCTCGAACCACTGCATCCGGAACTGCCACCGCGTGTTCTGCGCCGCGTGGCCACACCGATGCCCCATTACGCCATGGGTCTGGTGCCCCATGTGGAGACGGTGCATGACCGGCTCACGGTGGAGATCCGCCGCGGCTGCACCCGCGGCTGCCGGTTCTGCCAGCCCGGGATGCTCACCCGACCGGCCCGGGATGTGGAGCCCGAGGCGGTGATCGAGGCCGTGGAGACCGGAATGAAGCAGACGGGTTACAGCGATTTCTCGCTGCTGTCGCTGAGCTGCAGCGATTACCTGGCCCTGCCGGCTGTGGGCGTGGAGCTGCGCAACCGTCTGGCGGATCAGAACGTGACGCTGCAGCTGCCCAGCCAACGGGTGGATCGGTTTGATCAGGACATCGCCCACATCCTCGGAGGCACGCGGCAGGCCGGCCTCACCTTCGCCCCGGAAGCGGGCACCCAGCGGCTGCGCGACATCGTCAACAAGGGACTGACGGATGACGACCTGCTCAACGGCATCCGTACCGCCATGGAGAACGGTTACCGCAAGGTGAAGCTCTACTTCATGATCGGTCTGCCGGGGGAGACCGACGCCGATGTGCTCGGCATCGCCGAGACCTGCGTGATGTTGCAGCAGCGCTGCCGTGATCTGGGTCGGCTGAACCTCAACATCACCATCAGCAACTTCACGCCCAAGCCCCATACCCCGTTTCAGTGGCACAGCGTCTCAACGGCGGAGTTCGAACGTCGTCAGCAGCTGTTGCGGGATGCCTTCCGGCGCCTGCGAGGGCTGAAGGTGAACTACACCGACGTGCGGCTCTCGGCCATGGAGGACTTCGTGGGCCGCAGCGATCGCCGTCTGGCCCCTGTGATTGAAGCCGCCTGGCGGGCTGGGGCCGGGATGGATGCCTGGTTTGAATCGCTTGATCGCACCTACGCGGCCTGGACCGGGGCGATCGCCGAGGCGGGTCTGGAAGGCCGGTACCGCCAGATGGAAGTGGGCGGCTGGAGCGCGGTGGCGGCACTGGACCGGGACGACCTCGACAGCTTCTGCCGGCAGCCGCTTCCCTGGGATCACATCGACACCGGCATTGACAAGACATGGCTGGCGGAGGATCTCAAGCGAGCCCTGGCTGCGGCGGTGGTCCCTGACTGCTCGTTCGAGGGCTGCAGCAGCTGCGGCGTCTGCGGTCCGGATCTGGGCCACAACGTGGTCGTTCCTCCACCGCAGGTGCCCACGCAGGTTCCCACCAAGGCACCACCGAGTGCACGGGTCTGCCGGCTCCGCATCCGTTTCGCCAAGACCGGTTCCATGGCCCTGCTCAGCCATCTGGACCTGGTGCGGATGCTGGAGCGTGCCCTGCGCCGCAGCGGACTTCCGATCAGCTTCACCGGCGGTTTTCATCCTCTGCCACGCCTTCAGATGGCTCTGGCGCTTCCCCTCGGGGCGGAAGCCCATGGCGAATGGATGGATATGGAGTTCAGCGAACCTCTGGACTCCGGGACCTTCCAACAGACCTTGCAGCCTCTCATTCCCCAGGAGATCCGGTTGCTGCAGGTCAGCGACGTGCCGGTCAGTGGTCCCAGCCTGTCCCAGCAGATCCGGGCGGCGGTGTGGAGTTTCGATCTCCTGAGGCCCGCCCTCCCGCACGACCATGACGCCCCGTCGGATTGGTCATCGGCCCTCTCGGCTCTGATCGCTTCCGAGCAGTTGATCTGGCATGACACCGACAAGAAGGGCCGGCCGCGCCAGCGGGACTGCCGGCCAGCACTCAGGAGCCTGAAGCCGCTCGGCGAGCCAGGCGGTGAACGCATTCGCCTGCGGCTCGAGGCGGAGGTGGATCCGATGGGCCGCAGTCTCCGCCCGGCACAGATCCAGCATTGGCTGTCGGAGCAGCTGGGGGTGGCGCTGGAGCTGCGAGCGCTCTGCCGGGATGAGCTGCAGCTGGTGCAGTGCTAGTTTGTTGCGAGGACGACCAAATGCATTCCCTGCATTTCGTTGCTCCCGGTCTTTTTTGATCCATTCAGGACACAAGACCCCAATGCTCTAGCGGCGGTCTGAATGCTCTGACCGGAACCGCGAGCCTGGAAACAGAGGAGTTCCGACTCCGCACTATTTCTGCCGATCCGGCGTTTTTCCTTTCATCACCCGATGCAGATCGTCTGATGACGACTGATCGGTTCCGAGGTCCATCAAGGGCTCCTATTCCGTTTGTTTATGCCCCAGCAAATTGTCATCGCGGAGCAGCTGCGTATCGCAGCGGTGCTGTCCGATGAGCGCGTCGATGAGCTGATTGTTGCCCAGGGCCGTTATCAGATAGGCGATGTTTATCTCGGCACTGTTGAAAATGTTCTCCCGGGAATTGATGCGGCTTTCGTCAATATCGGAGAGAGTGAGAAAAACGGCTTCATCCATGTCACCGATCTGGGGCCACTGCGCCTGAAGAAGGGGGCTGCCGGCATCACCGAACTGCTGGAACCGCGCCAGAAGGTGCTCGTTCAGGTGATGAAGGAGCCGACAGGAACGAAGGGGCCCAGGCTCACCGGCAACCTTGCCCTGCCGGGCCGGTATCTGGTGCTGCAACCCCACGGCCAGGGCGTCAACATCTCCAGGCGGATCAGCGCGGAGACGGAGCGCAACCGGCTGCGGGCACTCGGTGTGCTGATCAAGCCGCCTGGAGCGGGTCTCCTGATCAGGACCGAGGCGGAGGGCATCAGTGACGAGCTGCTCATCGACGATCTCGAGGCCTTGCTGCGCCAGTGGGAGGCGATTCAGCAGGCCGCTGAGACCGCCAGCCCTCCTGTGCTGCTCAACCGGGATGAGGACTTCATCCACCGGATCCTGCGGGACCACATGGGCCCGGATCTGGCCAGGGTCGTCGTCGATGATCCCGCTGCGGTCGAGAGGGTGACGGGATTTCTCGGTGCTGATGGCAGCACCGTTCTGGTGGAGGCTCACAGCGAGCCAGACGAGCTGCTGGAGCACTACAAAGTCAACGCCGCTATCCGGGATGCCCTGAAGCCAAGGGTTGATTTGCCATCAGGTGGATACGTGATCATCGAGCCCACCGAGGCTCTGACGGTGATCGATGTCAACTCCGGCTCGTTCACCCGTTCTGCGAACGCCCGCGAAACGGTGCTGTGGACCAACTGCGAGGCGGCCATTGAGATCGCCCGTCAGCTGAAGCTGCGCAACATCGGCGGCGTGATCATCATCGATTTCATCGATATGGATTCGCGGCGCGATCAGCTGCAGCTGCTCGAGCACTTCACGGGGGCGGTTCGTGATGACGCGGCTCGGCCGCAGATTGCTCAGCTCTCTGAACTGGGACTGGTGGAGCTCACCCGCAAGCGCCAGGGCCAGAACATCTATGAACTCTTCGGTCGTGCCTGCCCAAGCTGCGGCGGCCTCGGTCATGTCGCTGTGCTGCCGGGCAAGGATCTGCTGCAGCCGCTGGCCACCGCGAGCGGTCTGGTGCGGTCCGCCGCCTCCGCCCGCGCTGAGGTGCTTTCCCCAGCCGAGGGAGGCAACGGCCGTCGACGCCGGGGTGGCCGTGGACGCAGTGGGCCGGACACGACGCCAGTGGTCGCAGCTGCGGGCGCGGAGACCGTGGTCAGCGATGAGAACGGTGTTGACGATTCCCAGGAGGACACGCAGAACACAGCGGCCACCCGTCGCCCCGAGCCCGAGCTGGTGGCGGTGCCGATGACGGCGGAGCAGCAGGAGGTTTACGGCTGGCTGGGGCTCAATCCGGCTCTGCTGCTGGAGTCTCCGCCGGAGTCGGACAACGTTCTGGTGCGGGTGGTGAGCCCGGGAGAGGATCCTGAAGCGGTGCTCGAGGAAGCGCGTCAGCAGCTGGCCGCCAGCTCAGGTCGCCGGCGACGGCGCGGGCGTGGAGGCCGCGGATCCGGCCGCAATGGTCAGTCGGCTCCGGTGGCGGTGAGTGAACAGGAGTCGTCCGTCCCGGACAGGGTTTCGTCTGAAGCCGAGCCGGAAACGGCGCCGCTGATGGTGGAGATCACCCCCCTGGAGATCACCCCGCAGGTGCTGCCTGAGCAGGAGTTGCCTTCCGTTGAGCCGGAGATCGCTGCCATCGCGGTTGCAGAAGAGGAGAAACCGGAGGAGGAGCTGGAGGAACCCCGCCGCCGCCGGCGGCGCTCATCAGCGACGGCATCCAGCTGAGTGGTCGATGCCGGCGATGACCCGATTCCTTCGGGATCGGCGATCGCCGGCATCGATGAAGTCGGTCGTGGCTGTCTGTTCGGCCCTGTCTTTGCGGCGGCTGTGGTGCTCGATGGGGAGGCCGCTGACACCCTGCAGGCCGCTGGCCTGACGGACAGCAAGAAACTCACGCCGCGGCGCCGGGCCGCCCTTGTTCCCAGGATTGAAGAGCGCAGCCTGGCCTGGGCTCTCGGTCAGGCCTCGGCGCGTGAGATCGATGGAATGGGCATCCGTGGGGCCACGGAGCTGGCCATGCTGCGGGCCCTGCAGCGGCTTCCCTCTCGCCCTGAGCTTGTGCTGGTGGATGGCACCCTGCCTCTGCGCTTATGGACCGGACCTCAGCGCACCGTGGTGCGAGGGGACAGCCGATCAGCGGCGATCGCGGCCGCCAGTGTGATCGCCAAGGAAGCCAGGGATGCCTTGATCCGACGGTTGGCGGTTCGTTTCAGGGGGTATGGCCTGGAGAAGCATGTCGGGTACGGCACGGCTCTGCACCGTGAGGCTCTGCTGGCCTCAGGGCCCACCGCTCTGCATCGCCGCAGTTTCCTGACGCGCCTGCTGAAGAGCTGAGTTGCCCGCATCGGTCTCCCGGCACCAGCGGCGGAAATCAGCCATCAGCTGCTGGCCCACCCGGGCCTTGATGCCCACCAGGATGCCTTTGAGAAGCGATTCCCCGGTCGTCTCCAGTGCACGGCGGGGCACCAGCCTGAGCAGCGGCGGCTGACTGACACTCACCGACAGCCTGGCGTCGCCGCAGAGGCCCCGGGGTGTTGCTTTAAGGATGGCTTCGAGGCTGAGCTGAAAGTCATCCACCAGACCCAGCCCTTCCAGTTCGCAGTCAACGGCGCGCATCTGCAGGCAGGAGGGATCAGCCTCGATCTGCAGGCAGACGATCGGTTTCACCTGCAGCTGGAACACCTGAAGGCTCGTGACCACGTAGCGATAACGACCGGGGCTGAGCCTGGTGAGCTGATGGGCATCCAGCAGTGCTGCGAGCAGGCGTTCCTCCTGCTGCAGGTAATTCGGCAGCCGCTCGGCATGACGCTTGACAGGGAGATCAAGCTGCTGACTGGCTTTGAAGGCCAGAGGCATGAACATCACCTGACGCGGCATGATCCTATCGAGTCCCAGCCTTTTACCCCGATGCCGACACGCATCGCATTCCTTGGCCCGACGGGGACCTACGGCGAGCAGGCAGCCCAGTCGCTGATCGCCCTGGAACAGCTGCCGCAGCCTGAGCTTGTTCCCTGCGTCGGTCTGCGGGCGGTGGTGGAGCAGCTGGCCTCCGGCGGCTGCGATGCTGCGGTGGTGCCGGTGGAGAACTCGGTGGAGGGCGGGGTCACCGCCACCCTCGATGCGCTCTGGTCACACCGGGACCTGTGCATCCGACGGGCGCTGGTTCTGCCGATCCGTCATTCGCTGCTCAGCAGCGGTTCTCTGGACAGCATCACCGAAGTGCTGTCGCATCCGCAGGCGCTGGCGCAGTGCTCCGGATGGCTGGCCCGCCAGCTGCCCCAGGCGTTGCAGCTGCCGACATCTTCAACCGCAGAGGCTGCACGCATGGTCTGCGGCAGTCGTTTCCGGGCCGCGATCGCTTCCCGCAAGGCAGGAGAGGAGCACGGCCTGAAGGAGCTGGCTCATCCGGTCAACGACGTCGCGGGCAATCGCACCCGGTTCCTGCTGCTGCAACGGGGGGAGCGCCGCTGCTCCGGTGATGTGGCCAGTCTGGCCTTCTCGCTGCGGCGCAATGCCCCCGGAGCTCTGCTGGAGGCGCTGGCCAGCCTGGCCCGTCAGAACCTGAACATGAGCCGGATCGAGTCCCGACCGTCCAAGCGTGAACTCGGTGAATACGTGTTCTTCGTGGATGTGGAGCTTCCCGTCGACAGCCAAGTGGTGCTGGAGGCCCTTGTTGCCGAGCTGACACCGCTCTGCGACCACCTGGCGAATCTGGGGGCGTATCCCAGCAGCGAGCAGATCAACGACGCAGACGGAACACCCCGAACTGCATGAGTCCGGTGGCGAAGGCCCATCGCATCAGCAGCAGGGTGGGGGTTTCACGCAATCCCTGAAGCACGGCTCCCGGGCCGAGACCGAGCACGGCTCCAGGTCGGCGCAATCCTTCGGCGATGGAGTCGATCCAGGAGGGGAGGGTGGCGGCGGTCCAGTCCCCGGTGACGACGTCACCGCGTCGATGGCAGCTGGCTTCCAGGTTGCCGCTGAACCCCTTGATGCTGGCGAATTCAGGATGGGCCCACTGGTGAAGCAGCTGGCGCATCACCCAGCGTTCAGAGCGGTTCATGGCGCCGTCGGAGGGGTCCCGTCGATTCCAGTCAGCCACGGCGAGCGTGCCACCGGGACGCAGCACCCGGAGCAGTTCATCGGCGTAGCGCTGCTTGTCCGGCATGTGGGGACCGGCCTCCACACTCCAGACGGCATCGAAACTCTGGTCGGCACACTGAAGATCCAGAGCATCCATCACAGCGAAGCGACAGCTGAGCCCCTCGGCTGTGAGCTCCGTGGCCCGTCGCACCTGGGCAGGGCTGATGCTGATGCCAAGAACGTCAAAACCGTAATCACGGGCCAGGATCCTGGCGCTGCCGCCGATGCCGCAGCCCACATCGATCAGCTTGGCCCCCGGCGGGAGTTGGTCCAGGCCGCTCCAGCGCACCAGCTCATGGACGAACGCTTCTTTGGCGGCGCGGAAATCGCTGGATTGCGGAGGATCTCCGTAATGACCCAGATGGACATGCTCTCCCCAGAGCCGTTCCAGCAGTCGGTCATCGGTCCAGGCGTCGTAGGCCGCTGCGACACTGTCTGATGATTCGTAGCGGCGATCCCGGCGCAGCCAGAGCAGCAGGGCAGCACCACCACCTGCGGCGGCAATCAGCAGAAATTGGCTCAGCATCAGGCGTCTGTGCTGTCGGTGTCGCTGTCGGACAGGGTGTCTTTCAGAACGGTCCGTGCCGCCAGCTGCCGGCGGGTGTGATCAAGCATTTCAAACTGACGCTTGAGGCGTTCGTGGGTGTCGGTGAGCTCCAGCAGGGCCTGCTGTTCTCCGGCCGCATGGGGGTCCAGATGGGCACCGATCCAGAAGGAGAGCTCACGGGGGAGATCGGGCAGATCGTCGGGCAGGGTCACCTCCTGCCCCTGCAGCTTGCCGGTGAGGGTGATCACGTCGTTGAGGGCGTGGTTGACCGAGTCGCTCAGATCGTTGAGGCCGCTGTGGTCCTCCACCTGCTCGTCTTCCATCCAGGTGACCATTGCGCTGCGGAACGGGGTTTCGCGGGTGATGTTCAGAACGCGGAACCGCTGCTGGCCGAGCGTGACGATGTAGCTGCGACCGTCGTCGGTGGTCTGGTGCTGGAGCACTTCGGCGCAGCAGCCGACCTCCGCCATCTCACGGGTTTCGGGATCGATGCGGACCACGCCGAAACGCTTGTCGGACTCCAGCACCGACTGCAGCAGCATGCGGTACCGGGATTCGAAGATGTGGAGCGGCAGCAGCTGCTGCGGGAACAGAACGACGTCCGGCAGGGGGAACAGGGGCAGCTCCCTGACGGCGTAATCAGACACGAACGTCGTCCAGAACAGTGTGTGAATCGTAGGAAGTGATGTCTGTCTCCGTCGGGATCAGAGCTTCACTTCGATGTCCACACCACTGGGCAGATCAAGCTTCATCAGCGCGTCGATCGTCTTGGCGGAGGGGCTGTAGATGTCGATGATGCGACGGTGGGTGCGGGTCTCGAAGTGCTCGCGGGAATCCTTGTCCACGTGGGGTGAACGCAGCACGCAGTAGATCTTGCGTTTCGTGGGAAGAGGAATCGGGCCGATCGCTGTCGCAGCGGTGTTGTCGGCCGTCTCAATGATTTTGTCGCAGGAGAGATCCAGCATGCGGCGGTCAAACGCCTTCAGGCGAATGCGGATCTTCTGCTGAGCGATGGCAGTGGACATAGGAAGCGCAGACGGTGTCCCCTAGGGGAAGGAGAGGGTGAATTGTCGAGGTTCTGAAGGTGCTGGAGCCATGGCCATCAGCACTCCTGGAGTTTAAGAGATGGGGGATCCGCGGATCCCCCGCCTCAGTCATCGGTTGATGACGATCACTCGATGATCTTGGACACCACGCCAGCACCGATGGTGCGGCCGCCTTCACGGATGGCGAAGCGCATGCCGGT
>ERZ802822.1625-NODE-1625-length-13327-cov-7.802943_pt1 | contig 13327 bp, 12 predicted proteins | sample MGYA00345649_ERZ802822 | MGnify/ENA primary metagenome ERZ802822 (study PRJEB30503, sample SAMEA104212359) | marine metagenome | biome: Westerlies Biome; feature: [SRF] surface water layer (ENVO:00010504) within the epipelagic zone...; material: water...
TAAAGAAGAGGTTATCTTTATGGTCAAATTCAAAATCGAGCCATGAACCCCTATAGGGGATAATTCTTGCATTGTAGAGAACTTTGCCACTTGCATGGGTTTTGCCTTCATCGTGATCAAAAAATACTCCTGGAGAACGGTGTAGCTGACTAACTACAACTCTTTCAGTACCGTTAACAACAAAAGTTCCATTGTTTGTCATTAAAGGGAGATCTCCTAAATAGACAACTTGCTCCTTTATATCTCTTAATGTTTTTTCAGATGTCTCTTCATTTATATCCCATATAATAAGTCTGAATGTAACCATAAGAGATGCAGAAAAGGTGAGACCTTTTCTTCTACATTCATCAACATCGTATTTAGGATTATCTAGGTAATAATCAATATAGTGAAGTTCAGACTTTCCTGCATAGTCTTTAATGGGAAAGACAGAATTAAAGACTTCTTGCAGACCAGTGTTTGAACGTTCTTCTACTGATTTTCCTAATTGAAGGAATTTATCATAAGAAATTTTTTGTATATCTACTAAATTAGGGACTTCAATCGTTTTACCGATCTTACCAAAAGAATAGCGAATACGTTTTTTTTCAGTGAAACTAAGTGGCATATTTTGTAGAACCTATAACTATACTATAATTATTTAAGTTCTACTTTTGCACCAGCGGCTTCAAGCTGTGTCTTCATAGCTTCCGCCTCATCTTTTTTTGCACCTTCTTTTAAAGTTTTTGGAGCACCCTCAACCATATCTTTAGCCTCTTTAAGACCTAGGCCAGTAATTGCTCTTACCTCTTTAATTACGTTAATTTTTTGATCTCCTGCTGCAGTAAGAACAACATCAAAGCTGTCTTTTTCTTCTGCTGCTTCTGCTGCTGGAGCCGCTGCTGCTGCTGCAACAGGTGCTGCCGCTGTAACACCCCATTTTTCTTCAAGTTGTTTTGAAAGTTCTGCCGCTTCCATAACTGTAAGAGTTGATAGTTCGTCAACCATTTTGTTTAAATCTGCCATTTGTGTCTCTCCCTAATTTAGTCTTTTTTATTTTGTAATATTGAAATAATGTCTTGATCTGGTCTTTGTAATAATCTTACAATTTTAGATGCTGGAGCATTAATCAACCCAACTATTTTTCCTCTTATCTCTTCAAGAGAAGGTAAAGTTGCAACCTTTGCTATATCGTCTTTGGTGTATAGCTGATTATCAAAAAAAGCTACCTCTGCAGATAGTTTTTTTAAATCTTTTTCAAATTTTTTACAAACTTTAGCTGTACCTACAGGATTATTTGTAAAAATTAGAATTTTTTGCTGTGATAAGTATTCACTTATCTCTTTTTTTTGTTCATCTTTGTTTATAAAAATTTTAACGATATTATTTTTAGAAACTTTAGCTACACCATTATTATTTCTAATTTCAGTTCTAAAATTTATCATATCTTTTACACTCATATTAGAAAAGGAAGCTACGAATAGTGCAGAATAATCTTTCGACATTGTGTCGAGATTTTCAATATATTGTTGTTTCTCTAATTTATTCATAATAATTAAATTTCGACCTTCAAACCAACACCCATAGTTGATGAGATAAACACAGAATTAATAAAGTTACCCTTTAAGCCTGAAGGTTTGATTTTTTTAATTTCCTCAATAAAAGAATTAATATTTTCACTTATCTGATTTTCTTCAAAGCTAAGCTTACCTAAAGCAGCATGTATTGTTCCAGCTTTATCACTTTTGTAAGCTACAAGACCCTTATTAATGTTATCTATGGTGCTTTTGATATCATTTGTTACTGTTCCTGTTTTTGGGTTAGGCATTAAACCTTTAGGTCCCAGAATTTTTGCGATTTTACTGACTACTGACATCATATCAGGTGTAGCTATGATAACATCCACATCAATTTTATTTTGAAGCATAGTAACTAGGTCTTCTCCTCCTACTCTTTTAACACCCAAAGATTTAGCATCATCAGCATTTTTTCCTTGAGCAAAAACAGCTATTTCAACTTTTTTACCTAAGCCATGGGGAGGAACAAAACTACCTCTTACATTTTGATCAGATTGTTTGGAGTCGATACCAGTATTAATAGATATGTCTACAGACTCATCAAATTTTACATATTTTTTTTCTTTAAGAATTTTAACAGCTTCTAATACAGGATAAGACTTATCTAAGTCTAAGCCTTCAATTTGTTTTTTTTTATTTTTAGTAATATTCATTAAACTACTTCCATTCCCATTGATCTTGCAGAACCAAGGATTATTTTGGATGCTTGTTTCACATCATAAGCATTCAAATCTTCTAATTTTACTTTAGCTATTTCCTCTATTTGAGACATAGTCACTTTACCTAATTTAGACCTACCAGGAGTTTGAGAACCTTTTTTTATTTTAGCTGCTTTTTTTAAATAAAAAGTAACTGGGGGTTTTTTTGTTATAAAATCAAATGACCTATCTTTATATGCTGTAATAATTGTAGGAATAGGAGCGCCTTTTTCTAAATCTTTAGTTTTATCATTAAACTGTTTGCAAAAGTCTTGGATGTTAAGTCCTTTTTGACCTAAAGCTGGACCTACTGGAGGCGCAGGATTTGCAGAACCCGCAGGTATTTGAAGTTTAATAAATCCTAAAATTTCTTTTGCCATAATTATCCTTTAACCACTTGTGAATAGTCTAGTTCTAACGGTGTAGGTCTCCCAAAAATTGAAACCGACACTTTAAGCTTTTGTCTAGAACTGTCAACCTCTTCTATGACTCCACTAAAAGATGCGAAAGGACCATCAGAAACCTTAATTTGCTCACCAATTTCATATTCAAATTTTGGTTTGGGATTATCAACACCTTCAGTAATATCCTGTAATAATTTAGATACTTCTCGTTCAGAAATAGCTATAGGCTTATCTTTTGTGCCTAAAAAATTTGATACTTTGGGAACGTCTCTAACTAAATGCCAAGTATCATCATTCATAACCATTTTAACTAAAACGTATCCAGGAAAAAATTTTTTTTCTGAGTTTACCCTCACACCTCTTCTTACTTCAACTACAGCTTGGGTGGGGACAGAAACTTCTTCAATTAGATCATCTAAGTCTACTTTTTTAGCTTCATCCAAAATAGCATCAGCTATTTTTTTTTCAAAACCAGAGTGGCAATGAACAACATACCATTTAGAAGTATCCGAACTTATGACCATTTTTATCCTAAGACTATTCTTACCAAAAATGAGAAGAATTGATCGACTAACATTAAAATGACTGCAGCAATACTAATTACGATTAAAACAATTCCAGCTGAAGTAAAAGTTTCTTTTTTGGAGGGCCAGGTAACTTTAGATACCTCCTGTCGAACTTCTCTTAAATATTTTGCAGGATTAAACTTCATTGTTTTTATATTTGGCAGGAGTGGCAGGCATCGAACCCGCAACCTCCGGTTTTGGAGACCGGCGCTCTACCAGTTGAGCTACACTCCTTCATAATTAATAATGCTACAGAGAATTTAATTAATCAAGAATCTCTGACACTACTCCTGAACCAACTGTTCTACCACCTTCACGAATAGCAAATCTTAAATTATTGCTCATTGCAATAGGTGCTAATAATTCAACTTCTAAAGTTATATTATCACCAGGCATAACCATTTCTGTACCCTCGGGTAATTGAATAGAGCCGGTTACGTCAGTTGTTCTAAAGTAGAACTGAGGTCTATAGTTAGCAAAGAAAGGAGTGTGTCTTCCACCTTCTTCTTTACTTAGGGCATAGATTTCAGCTTTAAACTTCTTGTGAGGTTTAATACTTCCAGGCTTTGCTAAAACTTGTCCTCTTTCAACTTCTTCTTTTTTAGTTCCACGAAGAAGAGCACCAATGTTGTCTCCTGCCTCTCCAGAGTCTAGAAGTTTTCTAAACATTTCAACACCAGTACATACAGTTTTAACCGTATCTTTTAAACCTATGATTTCAATTTCTTCACCAGGTTTAACAATACCTTGTTCAACTCTTCCAGTAACAACTGTACCTCTTCCAGAGATTGAAAATACGTCTTCAACAGGCATTAAGAAAGGTTTATCTAGTTCTCTTGTAGGAGCTGGGATATATTCATCAACCTTTGCCATTAATTCTTCAATAGACTTTTTACCAATTTCTTCATCTCTATCTTCCACTGCTGCTAGTGCTGAACCTTTAACGATAGGAATATCATCACCTGGGAAGTCATAGCTTGAAAGTAGTTCTCTTACTTCCATTTCTACTAAATCTAAAAGCTCGGCGTCATCAACTTGATCTACTTTATTAAGATAAACAACAAGAGCAGGAACACCTACTTGTCTAGCAAGAAGAATATGTTCACGTGTTTGAGGCATTGGTCCATCAGCTGCGTTAACAACCAGTATACCTCCGTCCATTTGTGCAGCACCTGTAATCATATTCTTTACATAGTCTGCGTGACCTGGACAGTCGACGTGTGCATAGTGTCTTTTTTCTGTTGAATATTCAACGTGTGCAGTTGAAATAGTTATACCTCTCTCTTTTTCTTCAGGGGCTTTATCAATTTCATCATATGCTGTAAATTCCGCACCACCTTTTTCAGACAATACTTTTGTAATTGCTGCAGTAAGAGTGGTCTTACCATGGTCGACGTGACCGATAGTTCCAATGTTGACGTGCTCTTTCGACCTGTCAAATTTTTCTTTAGTCATTTAAGTTGTTACCTCTTTTTTAATATCTATTACTTAATTTTTTTTTGTTTGTTATTGGAGCGGGTGAAGGGAATCGAACCCTCGTAGCCAGCTTGGAAGGCTGGAGCTTTACCATTAAGCTACACCCGCAATTTAGCGGGTAACCACTACAAAACTTTCACAAAAACAAATCCTTGTGAGTTCCGATAAACTACTAATTTTTCTTTAAAATACAACAGTAAAAGTGAAAAAAATGGTGGAGGGAGTAGGATTCGAACCTACGTACACTTGCGTGAACAGATTTACAGTCTGCCGCCTTTAACCACTCGGCCATCCCTCCAAATTGTTTAAAAACAGTTGTTGATTAATAGATATTTGTCTTTGAAAGTCAATAGACTTCCTAATATTTAACTGCTATTTAAAAACTATGTATATATCTGGAGATAATTCATGTTTGAGCTGTATTTTTAATAATCCTCAAAAAATTAAAGAAATATTTATAAATTCTGAAAAAAGTAATATTTATAAGCAAATCATTGAAAAACATAAGTTAAATGGAATTACCAGATATCTTCCTAAAAGAGAACTGTTAAAGATAAATAAAGAAGATAAAAGAAGCTCAAACAATATAATAATAAGACGAGAGAAATATACTTCAGTTTCTCTGAGTGAGATAGTTACCCCAAAACCCAAAAATTCTCTAATTATACTAATTGATCAGCTAAATGATCAAAATAATTTGGGTAATATAATAAGAACATCGTCCTTAATCGGTGCTGATGGAATAGTTATTCCTGAACACTCGAGCGCTCAAATCAACAATACTACCTCTACTACATCTTCTGGTGCTATAGAGGTATTAAAATTTAATATTTCAAAAAACATATCGAGAACTTTAGAAGAATTAAAAAAATTAGGTTATTGGACTTACTCATTAGATATGACTGGTGAAATATTGACAAAAAAATATAATTTTGACAAGAGAACGGTTTTAATTGTGGGTAATGAAGGAAGAGGTGTGAGAAAAAACATACTAAATAAAAGTGATTTTAAAATTATGATACCCCAAGAAAAAATTAATGGTGTAGATAGCTATAATGCAGCTAATTCTTTAGCTATTGCCTTGTATCATTATAAGATAACTTCCCAGTAATTTATTATTGTTTATTAGAGATATTAGTATAAATAATATTTTATTGCCGCCTTAGCTCACTTGGTAGAGCAGTTGATTTGTAATCATCAGGTAGCCAGTTCGATCCCGGCAGGCGGCACCACATTAAATTGATTATTTTTATAGTATGTCTAAATTAAAGTTATGAATGATCAAGTAGATCAATTTGGCCGAGATAAATCAAAACCCTTAAGTGATAGTAAATCTAAAAAAATTTTAGAGTCATTAGCTGAAATAAAAAATCAATTAGAAAATAAAGATTATACTCCTAAAGTTGAAGTCAATAACAATACATTAAATAGAGATGTCAAAAATATTAAATCAAAAAATTTAGATTTTGATCTACTACAAAAAAGAATTGAATTGTTAGAAGAAAAATTAATTAATTTAACTAATCAATCACAATCAGAAAATTATAAAATGGAAACTAATATTGAAGAGGTAGTTGAATTTGAAGAAAGTATCTTTCACAGTTTTGGAAATGACCATAATTTAGATAAAGGAAAGTCGTTACTAGTATTGGAAAGCCAAAATGAATCTAAAATATTTAAATTTTATCATTTTATTTTTGTAATAATTTCGATGGCAATAATTTTAATTTTATTAACAACCTACAAATTAAAAATAAATTTTTTAGAAATTATAAAAATATTTTTTTCAAATTTTAATTAAGAGCTAAACCAACTTTTTCTACATTAGCGGCACTAAATTTAAATTCAGGAATCTTTCCATAGGGATCTAATTGAGGATTAGTTAAAACATTTGCTGCTGCTTCTGCAAAACAAAAAGGAATAAATACCATTCCTTCAGGAATTTCTCTATCACTCCTAACTTTAATTACTATGGATCCTCTTTTGGTTTTCACTTGAACATGTTCTCCAGCATCTATTTTCATTCTTTTCATATCCCATCGATTCATACTCACTATGGCCTCTGGTTCTATATGATCTAATACAGTAGCTCTTCTTGTCATTGATCCCGTATGCCAGTGCTCGAGTAATCTGCCAGTAGTTAAAATTAGTGGGAAATCATCATCTGGTAGTTCAGCTGGTGGTATAAGTCTTGCTGGAACAATTTTACCTCTACCATTTGCTGTTGGAAAAGACTCTCTAAATATGTATTCACTTCCACTGCTATCAGGTGCTTCACATGGATATGTGATTGCATTTTCGTTTTCTAATCTATCCCAAGTAATATTTTTTAAAGAATCCATAATTTGACACATTTCTCTAAACACATCTTTGGGGTGTAGGTAGCTCCAATCAAGTCCCATTCTTTGAGCTATAGCTTGAGTAATCCACCAATCCTGTCTTGCATCACCAGGTGGGGGAACCACCTGTCTTCCCATTTGAATTGTTCTATTGGTGTTTGTATATGTTCCTGTTTTTTCAGCGTGAGCTGAAGAAGGTAAAATTACATCGGCAAACCAAGCAGTTTCAGTTAAAAAAATATCTTGGACAACTAAATGATCTAGTTTGGCTAATGCTTTTCTAGCATGTTGTTGATCTGGGTCTGACATAGCTGGATTTTCTCCCATGATATACATAGATTTGATTTGATCTGCATGGATTGCATTAATTATTTCAACAACAGTTAAACCTCTTTCAGGATCCATTTTTGTATTCCAAAATTTCTCGTAAGAATTTTGATTTACTTCACCATCAACAACTAAATAATCTGGATACATCCATGGGATTAAACCCGCATCAGAGGCTCCTTGAACATTATTTTGACCTCTTAGTGGATGTAATCCTGTACCCTCTCTTCCAACCTGACCAGTAGAAAGAGCAAGAGCTATTAAACATCTTGCGTTATCAGTTCCATGAACATGTTGCGAAACACCCATTCCCCAAAAGATAATAGATTTTTCAGAATTAGCATAAATTCTAGCCACTTCTTTTAAAGTTTCAGCTTCAATACCACAAATAGCTTCCATTTTCTCGGGAGAAAAATCTTTTATACTTTTTTTAAGTTCTTCAAATCCTTCAGTCTGTCCTTGAACATATTGTTCATCGTAGAGTTTTTCCTCAACAATTGTGTGTAACATTGCATTGAGCATAGCTACATCAGTTCCGGGTTTAAATTGTAAATGGTGTTCAGCATATTTTGATAGACCTTGTTTTCTTGGGTCCATAACTATTAATTTAGAACCTCTTTTAGCAGCTCTTTTTAAGTATGTAGCTGCAACAGGATGATTTTCAGTAGGTCTTGCTCCAATGACAATAATACAATCTGCAACAGTAGCAGCGTTAAACGGAGCGGATACAGCTCCGGACTTCAAACCCTCAAATAAAGCTGCAACAGATGATGCGTGACAAAGCCTTGTACAATGATCAACATTATTTGACCCGAAGCCCACTCTGACTAATTTTTGAAATAGATAGGCCTCCTCATTAGAACATTTCGCAGATCCAAAGCCAGCAAGACCTTTAGGGCCTTTTTCTTTTAAAGTTTTTGTTAAACCATTAGCGGATACTTCAAGAGCATTTTCCCAAGATGTTTCTTCAAAATAGTCATAGATGTTTTTGTCATCTATTTGAACATCCCATTGTTTTGGAGCATCTTTTTTTCTGATCAGTGGTTTTGTAATTCTTCCTTCATGATTAATATAGTCAAATCCAAATCTACCTTTTACGCACAATCTATTTTCGTTAGCCGGCCCATTTCTTCCATCAATTTGGATAATTTTATTATCTTTTACACTGACTTCAGTTTGACACCCCACTCCACAATAAGGACAAACACTATCTACTTTCTTATCAGCGATAAGTTCATTTCGTTTTCCAGAATCTTCAACTAAAGTTGATTCTAGAAGGGCACCAGTTGGACAAGCTTGTACACACTCACCACAGGCTACGCATGTACTTTCTCCCATACGATCATCTAAATCAAATATAACTTTAGCTGTTGAACCTCTAAAAGCCATCCCAATAACATCATTTACTTGAACTTCTCTACAAGCTCTGACACACAAACCACAATTAATACAGGCATCTAAGTTTACACTCATAGCCTTGTGACTTTTATCTAAAGATATTTTTTCTTTTGCAGGAAATCTACTCTCTGAAACACCTAGATCATCTGACCATTTCCAAAACTTAGAGTCAGGATCTGGAGATTCCTCTTTCTTTGGCTGATCAGCCACTAGTAATTCAAAAACCATTGATCGAGATTTTTCTGCTCTCTTTGAATTTACTGTAATCTCCATTCCATCAGTTGGCTTTCTGATACAAGAAGCAGCTAAGGTTCTCTCTCCTTTAATTTCAACCATACAAGCTCTACAATTACCATCTGCTCTGTATCCTGGCTCATCTGAGTAACATAGATGAGGAATATCTATTCCATTTTTTTTAGCGACTTGCCATATGGTTTCATCTTTTTCCGCTTCATACTCTTTTCCATCAATCTTAAATAAAGTTATTTCAGACATAATTTAATTTGTTACCTCTGATGGGAAGTGCTTGATGACTGATAGCAGTGGATTGGGAGCTGCTTGTCCTAAGCCACAAATAGAGGCATCCATCATAGCAGATGATAATTCCTGAAGTAAATCTATATCCCATGAGTCCTTATTCATGAGTTTTAAAGCTTTGTCAGTTCCATTTCTACATGGAGTGCATTGGCCACAACTTTCGTCATGAAAAAAGAACATCAAATTCTTTGCTATGTCTTTCATATTATCTTTATCTGACAAAACAACTATAGCAGCAGAACCAATAAAACATCCGTATTCTTGAAGGGTATCAAAATCGAGTGGAATGGAATCTAAGTTAGCTGGCAATATTCCTCCTGATGCACCACCTGGAAGATAAGCTTTAAATTTATGACCTAATTCAATACCACCACAGTATTCATCAATTAATTGTCTAATTGTAATTCCAGCAGGAGCAAGTTTAACACCTGGATTTTTTACTCTTCCTGATACAGAAAATGTTCGTAAACCACTTCTTCCATTTAAACCATGACTGCTAAACCAAACAGATCCTTTTTCTAAAATTTCTCTTACCCAGTAAACAGACTCTATATTATGAATTAAAGTTGGTCTTCCAAAAAGGCCCACTTGAGATGGGAATGGAGGCTTATGTCTTGGCAAACCACGTTTACCCTCAATGCTTTCTAACATAGACGACTCTTCACCACAAATATAAGCACCAGCTCCACGTCTAAAATGAATTCTTGTTTTTATATTAGGAATATTTTCTTCTAATATCCTAATTTCTTTTTTTAAAAATTTTATTACATCTGGGTATTCATCTCGCATATAAATATAAACATCAGTTGCTTCAACTACCCAAGCTGCAATTAACATTCCCTCTAAAAACCTATGCGGATCTTTTGATAGATAATGATGGTCTTTAAAAGTACCTGGCTCACCTTCATCTCCATTGATTGCCATTAAACGTGGTTTTTTTTCTGCTCTAACAAATCTCCATTTTTTTCCTGTTGGAAAACCCGCGCCACCTAAACCTCTTAGTCCTGATTTTTCCATTTCCTCAATTAGTTTCATGGGATCCCTTTTTTCTTCTATACACTCTTGAAGCATTTTATATCCACCTGTGCTTGTATATGTTTGGTAATTTATATAATTCGGTATTACAGGTTTAGTATCATTTTTTTCTAGTGCCTCTTTTACGATATTAAGATTAGCATTTCCAAAATGTTTTTTTCCAACTTCTACTACTGGGGCTTGGTGGCACCTTCCCATACATGGTGCTCTCACAACTCTGATATCATCTGGCAAATTTTCTTTTAGATTTTTTTCTAAAGATTTACATCCATTAATTTCACAAGTGATACTATCACAAACACGAATAGTGGTTTTAGGTGTTTGAATGTCATCTTCTTTATAAATATCAAAGTGTGCATAAAAAGATGCTACTTCATATACTTCAGTAAGAGGCAAGTTAGTTAACTCTGATAATGCAGTTAAGTGTTTTGGTTTAAGGCATTTAAAATTATCTTGAATTAAGTGAAGACTTTCAATTAACATGTCTCTTTGTCTAAAATAGTCATTGGGAATCAAATTTTTTAGGTCATTAATCGCATCATCGCTACTTTGCCTACCTTTATTGAATTCTGGTGCTTTTCGTCTTCCAGAACCAGGGTGAATTCTTTTTGATGAGTCTTTCATTATCAGTAATGTAGTAATTTATTATTAAGAATCAATGATCAATAAGTAATTATTTAATAAGAATTACTTATTAAAATTTTTTAAGAATTTTAAAAAGTTATTTTTGACAGGTGATGGCCCTGTATCCTTAATATGAACAATACCTACTTTATGAGATATTTCAGGAGATACTAATTTAATAAAGTTTGTTCCTTCATCATAGTTAAAGGATTGAGTAAAAATATAGGGCATGATTGTTGAAAAATTTGAACTATTTACATGAGAGTATATATGCGTCAGTGAGTTAGACTCAATAAGAACCTTCGGGTTAATATTATTTTCTTTAAAAACTGCATCTAAAATCCTTCTAAATTGATTTTCTTTAGAAATTAAACAAAGGTCAAGATCTCCACATTGATGCCAATTTATACTTTTTAAATCTCTAAGATCCTCTCTCTTTGAAATTAAGTAATATGTTTCTTTATATAAAGGGATTTTTTCAACACCAAGAATAGGCTCGTTTTCTAGATAGCTTATTCCTAAATCTATTTTAAAGTCGTGAAGATTTTTATCTATTTCATTCGATGGCATTGAAAAAACTTGAAGTTTAACATTCTGGAATTTTTTAACAAAATTATTTAACAAGAAAGAAATGTCAATTAAAGCTGTAGGAATTACGCCAATCTTTAAATTTCCAGTAAGATTATTTTTTAATTCACTACTTAATTGTTTAATATTAGAGTACTCCTTTATAATTTTTTGAAACTTATCTTTTAAGGCTTCTCCTTCAGGAGTAAGGCCAATATAATTTTTTCCTCGCCTTACTAGTTTAACACCAATTTCATTCTCAAGAGATTTTAGTTTCATAGATAAAGCTGGTTGAGATATGCTTAGCTTTTCTGCAGCTCTATTAAAATGTTTTTCACTATCTAAGGCTAAAATTATTTCTAAGTTCTTTATTTCCATTAAATAATAAAATAAATATATACATATATGGAATATTATCTAGACACTAAAGGTTTCGAGTGCCCTATTCCTGTCCTTAAAGCAGCAAAATTTATTAGAAAATTAAAAAAAAATGATATTCTTTTAGTAGAAAGTGATGATCCTTTATCAAAATTTGATTTTAAAAACTACTGTGCTGACAACAATTATAATTTAATATCAATAGTCAAATTAAAAAATTTAATAAAAATTAAATTTCGAATTTGAAAAATTCGTAGATATTGCCCTTTTTAATACTTTTAACATTTTCATTTATAACCATTAAACCGTCAGACTCTGAGACTGATATGAGTTTAGCAGATCCTTTTGAATTATGAGGAAAAGCGATATTGTTCTTGATAATAACTCTGTAAAATTTAGTTATATTAGGGTTTTTAGTATCATTAAATCCAGATTTAATTTTTTGAGAAAGAGAAAACATTTCACCTGCTGATGGATTAATAAAAAAAGATACTAAAAATATTAAATTAACTAGAACCGCTAGAGGATTCCCCGGTAAAGAAAAAATATATTTTTGTTTATATTTTGAAAAAATTATAGGTCTGCCTGGCTGAATGCGAATATATTTAAAAATTGTTTTAGTATTCTTATTTAAAAATTTAGATATTAAATCACCTGAGCTAAAAGAAGATCCACCAGAGCTAATAATCAAATCATATTTTTGGATCCTTTTTTTATAAAAGTTTTCTATTTTTTTTTCATTATCTTTTAAAATACCTAAATCTTTAATTGAAACATTAAACTTTTTTAGAAAATTAATAATTTGCAACTTATTGGAGTCATACACCTGTTCTTTTTTTTTGATATTACCTATTTTTACTAATTCATCACCATTGGATACAATACCAATTTTTAAGGAACTAAAAATTTTGACATTTACTATGCCTGCTGAGGCAAGCAAAGATAACTTAAGAAAATTAATTTTTTCATTTTTTCTAATAAGGATCTTTCCTTTTTTTAAATCTTCTCCCTTTTTTTTAATATCCTTATTAGATATTTTTGATTGAGATATAAATAAACTTACATTATCGGTTTTTGAATTTTCAATAGATACAAAATTAGAAAGATTTTTTGGAATAATCGCCCCAGTATTAATTCTATAAGCGTAATTATGACTATGATTTTTAAAGATTTTGCCAGGTGTAATAATTTTTTTTGATATGGGTAATTTTGATTTGTGAGAACTATTAAAAACAAAACCATCTAATCCTGCACAATCTAAAGATGGAAGGTTTATGGGAGATAGGATGTCCTCTGCCACTACTTTATTTAATGCTTTAGATAATTTAATTTTAGAAATCTTAAATAAATTTTTTTTTTCTTTATCAATTAATTGAAGGGCTTTTTTTAATGATATTGAACTAGAGTTTGTACAAACTCTAG
>ERZ802822.1626-NODE-1626-length-13327-cov-6.599245_pt1 | contig 13327 bp, 8 predicted proteins | sample MGYA00345649_ERZ802822 | MGnify/ENA primary metagenome ERZ802822 (study PRJEB30503, sample SAMEA104212359) | marine metagenome | biome: Westerlies Biome; feature: [SRF] surface water layer (ENVO:00010504) within the epipelagic zone...; material: water...
GTTTTCGGGTGCCCCGCTCCTTCGAAGCAGCGCTTTGACCCGAGCCAGTCATTCCCGAGGTGAAAACGGCTTGGTGATGTAATCATCAACACCGCTTGCGAAGCTTTTCAATTTATCCGGTTCGTCACCGCGCGCGGTAAGCATAATTATGGGTAGATCAGAACCAACTTCGTCACGACGGATGCGCCGCGCCAGCTCTACCCCATCCATGCCGGGCAACATCCAGTCCACTACCGCTAAATCAGGCATTCTGCTATCCATCTTGAGTAATGCCGCTTCTGCAGTTTCCGCCTCCAAAACATCGTAACCTTCGCGACTAAGAGTAAAGGCCAAAAGTTCTCTGATTTCCGGTTCGTCTTCGACGATAAGAATTTTGTGCGCCATAACGAGGTAAGATTACTGCAACCGGCGGGATTAAACGATCCTGATGTGACACCAACATTACATCATTAAAAAAGCTGTTAGCGGACCGGACTATCCGCGCTAGGTTGGCCCCTAGTCGGTAACACACAGGAGGTGAAATGGTCGAAATCGCGAGAGCTCATTCTCTTGTATTCAGGATGCGCTGGGTCCAACAGCCAGCGCTCCACAAGTCGTTGAGGCCATCCCAGTATCTTGGAGGCCTTAGCAGCGTCTATGTTCTGTTGCTCACAAATATCGCGAGTTGCAGCGTTATAGTTCTGCATTTGCGGATCTGATCGATCTTGGGAGCGAAACTCGTCAAATATTTCTCTAAGTTCTACTAGGTCCCGATGCGACAACCAGCAGACCTCATCATCGATGTAAAGCCATGAGTCGCCGCTGCGGGCTCTCACGTGCGCGATGTACGATTTAAGAAGACGTCGATAACCCATTGCTAAAACATTACTTCCAAACATCTATCAGACTGGATGAACCTTTGATGAAGGTTCTGTAACGCCACGGCTCGAACTTTGCCGAAGAATAAGTTGGCCGGCATTGTCATATTAATCACATATTGGAGTCATCCTTTGGTCATCAACTGCACTTAATTTCTCGATCGGGGCTAAAGAGGGCCTCTCAAACTAGCTAATTGTGGGGTTTCTAAAATGAAATTGAATGGTTCTATTTTACGCGCAGTGTTGTGCGGGATCGCGGCAGGTGGCCTTCTGGCGGGCTGCGGTGGATCGGGCGATATTAAGATTGCGCCAGTAACTACCGACTCGTCTACAGATAATTCAGTGAACAACAGCAACAACGTGGCGGCTCCCGTTGCAAACCCATGCGCCTCAAATGGTGAAATACAAGGCGACTTTGAGGCGCCTCACTGTATGTATTCCACGGCGTTTGCTGACTCCGGTAATAATATTACGACAGACATGACCCTAGTCGAATTAGATGACGACGGTGCTCACGTCTTCAACGGCAGTCTCTTCATCGGTAACGACTATACAAAAGAGGATCTCGCAGCAGCAGGCATTGCCAAGGGCGGTGATGGTCCGAAGCTGACCATAGAAGCCGGAGCTACTTTAGCTTTCCTAGATAAGTCCAAATTTATGGTAATCATGCGAGGATCAACGATATCAGCAGTTGGGACCGCGGCAAAACCCATAACGATTACCTCGCTTAGTGACGTGAATGGAACATTAGCCAGTCCGGAAGCCTACTCACAATGGGGCGGAATGGTTGTAAATGGATTTGCTGTAACTAACAAATGCAGCTACACCGGAACTCGAGGAGCGACCGATGTTGCGCTCGAGGCGGGGGCGTATTGCGACATCCCATCAGAAGGATCACTCGGACAAGATGCCAACCACTACGGTGGCACTAATGACGAGGACAACTCCGGGCGTATGGAATATGTCATCGTCAAGCACACCGGAGCCGAGGTTGCCAACAATGATGAGCTCAATGGGATAACCTTCGGCGCAGTTGGTTCTGCAACGGTGCTCAAGAACATGCAAGCGTACTCAACCTACGATGACGGCTTTGAATTTTTCGGCGGTTCCGTAAATATGGAAAACGCAGTTTTAGTCTACGTTGCTGACGATTCTTTAGATTTTGATGAGGGATATAACGGCACGATTACAAATGCGCTCATTATTCAAGCAGAGACGACCGGTAACCAATGCATTGAGTCGGATGGAATCGGTAGCTATAAGAATGCTGAGGCTGCTGATCTCGCTCGTAATGCTGACTTCGTCACGCGTAAGTTAAACAGCGCGCCGACGGTTCTAAATATGACTTGCATCTATTCTCCCAACGAAGGAAAGAATGGCGTTGCACCTCATTCATCTGGCGCTGGACTTCGCTTCCGTGAAGGTATAGCCCCAACCATCAAAAACGCGCTGGTTATTGGCACAGGCTTAGCCGAGGGCGACACAGGCAATAACTGGGCTATTCGAATAGAAAGCGATGAATCAGCGAGCGCCTTCACCGCGGGCACTGCATCCATAACGGGTTCAGTATTCGCGGCATTGGATAAGTCAAAGGGTACAATTGGAACCGCAGACGTCGACGCGTTTTTGGCGCTCGCGGCTAATGGAAGCAGCGTGTTCGCTGACGTTACCACTGTACCGTTGGATGCGACAGCGACGGCTGATACAGGACTGGTCTTACTAGAAGGCACCCCACCGATTTACTCAGTCGACGCCGCAACCAGCACACCAGTAGGCGCACCTGTGGTAAGCGACGCGGACACCGCACCTGCTTTCACGGGCGCTCTAAGCGCTGGAGCAACAGACTGGGCATCATGGGCTTACGGCATCTACGAAGGCAACCGTGGCCAAGCTTTGTGGTTTGAGTAAGGCTGACTAGCCAACACTTGGGTTAGCACTTGTCAGTTGAGGGACTGCACGGCAGCAGTCCCTCAACAAGGCCTACACACTACAAATTCCGTTGTAGATGTTAGGTAAGTGCAAAAATAAAAAGGTTCTTATTTAGAGAATCGGAAATCGAGAGGCTAACAATCAATGAAGTATTGTCTACACAAGCACATGTGGCTCGTTTTAGCGGCGGCTTGCACTACAACCACCATGCCATCATACGCGGAAGAATCAAAAGCCACAGACGAAATAATTGAAGAGCAAGTCGTCCTAGGAAGGTTCATTGGATCATCTCAGGCGCTTTTACTTGAGCGTCAGGAAGATGAGGCGATTATTGATACCTTGGACGCTGATTCAATTAGCCGCATGGGCGACTCAACCGTAGCGGCGGCACTCCGAAGAGTAACTGGTCTTACGTTGATCGATAATAAATTCGTGTACGTTCGTGGCCTTGGCGAGCGATATTCGTCGACTACGCTGAATGGCGCCTTCATTCCCTCGCCTGACTTGACGCGAAACGTTGTGCCGTTGGACTTATTTCCGTCGTCTGTAGTAGAAAGCCTAGCAGTTCAAAAAACGTTTACACCCGACATCTCCGCTAACTTTGCCGGTGGCTTGATTGACATTCGCACGACCCCGTTTCCAGACAAGGGCTTCAACTTCTCTGCTGAGCTCGGCTCTGGAGCCAACTTGGAGACCGGCTCAGACGTTTATTCTTACAACGGCGGGGACGACGATAACTTCGGCTCAGACGACGGTACTAGAGAGTTGTCTGCTGGATTGCTTGCGCGTCTTGATGAGTATAACGGCATTGGTGGCATTCAGTCGCTATACAGTACGCTGTTGAAACGCACCCCAAGCACAGCGACCTTAGAACAAGCCCGACTCATAAATACCGAGATGGCCACCGCGCTAAACCGTGATTTTTCAGTAAACAATGTGGATAGTGCGCCTGATTGGAGTGGAAGAGCTTCCATCGGCAACACCTATGACGTTTCTGAGAGCGCGCTGATAGGTTTTCAGCTTAGCGGTGCTTACGATTCGCAGTGGCGGCAGCGAGATACCTTTATTCAAGATCCCGCTAACCCAACGGAGCAATTCACAAATCGTGAAGAATCGACATTCAGCGTAGGGATCACAGGTACAGCCACTGTGGGCGCTAGGCTTTTTAATGAACATGAATTTAACGCATCGTCACTCTTTATACGTAACACCGACGATGAAACCTCCGTCACAGACGGTTTTGACGAGAACAGTCAAAAATCACAGGGGGTTGGCAACCGTACTTACGGAATTAGGTACGTTGAACGAGAAATGACTGTGAATCAATTTCGTGGGACCCATGCGCTAGGTCCCAACACCAAGGAGATGATCCCTGGGAGATTGCTAGACTGGATATCGGATGATGCTGAACTGGCCTGGTTTTGGTCGGAGGCAGAGGCGACTACTGCGATGCCGAGCCAAATCCAAGCTGAGTATGGAACCACAACCGACCCTACCTCGGCGGCGGTTTTAAGCTCACAAATGGCTTCAAACTCATCAGCGGTTGACTTCAGATTCACCGACCTCGAGGACGAGGTGCTGAGTTATGGTTGGAACGCGGCACTGCCGCTCGATTTAGGAGGGTCGGCATCCATTAATCTCAAGTTCGGATACCGACACGATCAAAAGGCGCGCGTTTACGAGCAAAGAGAATTCGGGCTTGGACCATCGCTCCCCGGCGCGGCAGCTGTTCTCGGTGGCGCAATCAGCGACGTTTTATCGGACTCGAATATAGCTAACCCCGATTACGGATTTGCCTTTAGCGTCCAAGGGGCGTCGACTAAAAGTTACTTCGCAGCAACGATGACCGACGCCAGCTACCTTGCGGTGGATTGGCAAATGAACGATGCAATAACTCTGTCGATCGGGGCTCGAGATGAATATTATCGCCAAGTGGCACTTCCGTGGAATACCGCGGGGTACTCGGTCGGGAACCCACAACTCACGACAGACTTAGACCAACTAGCGCTGGCTACGGTCGAGGATTCGGGCTTTTTTCCGGCGCTGTCTTTGGTGTATCAGACTGAATGGATAGCTGAGATATTTCAGGTTCGGATTGGCATCAGCGAAACCGTTATCCGTCCAGATCTTCGAGAGGTTATGGACGCCACTTACATTGACCCAGTCACGGGCGTATTGGTGTACGGCAATCCCAACGTTGTTAGTGCAAATTCCTCTAACATAGACGCAAGAGCTGACTGGTTCTTTGAAAACGGAAACAGCTTCACCGTATCGGTTTTTAATAAAGACATAGAAGACCCAATTGAGTTTTTCGAGAAGGCGGCATCTGACACCAAGATTGCCCGAGAGATTGTCAATGCTGAATCTACGACGATCACCGGTATCGAGCTTGAGGGCTTGTATGAACTTGGTGCTTTAGGAGCTTGGGCAGACGCTCTATTTCTAAAAGGAAATCTTACTCTGCAGGACTCGGAAACGACCGCGGGAATTAATGCAGACGCACCGACGAACGACGTTAGACCGGCATCAGGGGCTTCAGACTATGTAATGAATCTAATGTTGGGTTATGACTCGCCTGATGGCCGACACATGGGCTCTGTTATGGTTAATATTTTCGGAGAACGCCTCTTCACTGCAGGGCGCTTGGGTTCGTTAGATCTTTACGAGCAGCCATTCAACTCATTGGACCTGACCTACAGCTTTTATCCGACCGAACAAATCACGGTCAAAATTAAGGCGCAAAACCTTTTGGATGAAGCTATAACAATCAACCGTGGCGGCCTAGCGGTATTTGAAGAAAAACCGGGTATGGCTATCAGCGCCTCAGCAAAGTACGACTTCTAGTCGATTGCTCGATATCGCCGAATTCTACCTAACTAGGTCTAGGTAGGACTCGGCGCTTTCCCCTATACTCTGCTGCGAAGCATCAGGAGGGGTCGAGTCTTGGGCACTGCATCCATTACGCCAGCGAATTGGAACAAGGCACCTTTCAACCGTGTCAGCTTCCAGCAAGTGCAGCAGTTATTTCCAACCGCCAGATTGTCTAGGGGTGTCGCACCGCCTACCTCATTGAGTTTTCAGGCATCCCCCGCCGGATTGTGCGACATCAGCTATACTGGTGTGGATCGACAAACCCATACCCTAGAACACTTCGTTCACCACACCTACACCGATGCTCTCTTGGTACTAAAAAATGGCGGCATCGTGTTCGAACAGTACTTTAACGGTATGGCGCCGCACAGCCACCATCTGCTCAATTCGGTGTCTAAATCTTTCTTGGGCATGTTGGCCGGTATCGTTATCCACGACGGGTTGCTAGATCCTGAGCGAACTGTGGCCAGCTATTTACCTGAACTTGGCGACAGTGCTTTGGCTCAAAGCCGGGTACAGGATGCTTTGGATATGAGCGCCGCAGTCCGATACAGCGAAAATTACGACAATGCCGGCGATGACTTTTGGCATGAAGCGGCGGTGGTGGGCTGGCGCCCCCAGTTGGTCACGCCCAGTTCGCCGCGCTCGTTAATGGACTATGCAGCGTCTTTGAATGTCCGCGAGCATGAAGATGGCGAGCACTTTCATTACCGAACGGTGCTGACCAACGTAGTGGGCATGGTGGTAGAACGGGCCGCAGGGCGGCCGTTGCAAACGCTATTACAAGATAGGTTATGGCAACCCATGGGTCCTGACCAGGACGCCACCGTAGTGGTGGACCCCACGGGTTTTCCCTATATGGGAGCGGGCATGAGCGCCTGCGCGCGAGACCTAGCGCGCTTTGGCGAATTGTTGCGCAATGATGGTCTTTACAACAACCAGCAGATTGTTCCCGCGGCCTGGGTTCAGCAGACCCGCAGCGGCAGCGATCAGCTGCGGCATCTGTTTGCGCATTCTGACTACGCACGCATGATTGACGGTGGCCACTACCACAATCAAACCTGGGGCGATGCAGCGGCCGGGATTCTTTTGTGTGTTGGCATCCACGGACAAACTATCCACGTTAACCAGAACACTGGGGTTGTGATTGTGAAGCTATCGAGTCATCCGTATCCCTCGGATCTTGGTTTGTTCGGGGAAACTTGGCGGGCACTTAGCGTGCTTACGGAGGCGTTTTAGTTTTGAGCAAGACGACAATCTTGAACCAGCCTCTCTCTTTGGCCGGCACTCCTGCGGCATCGCCCTTGGGTTACTACAGCTGGGCATTTGGGCAAGCCGCGCGCGATCCGTTCTACATCATGGTCGTCATCTATATTTTTTTCCCCTATTTCAGCAGTGTCGTGGTGGGCGATCCCGTTCGCGGCCAATCGCTGATTGGCTACATCAACGCTTCCGTAGGGTTCGTGTTAGCCGCGACGATTTTGTTTCTCGGCGCTATCGCCGACACCGTCGGCCGACGTAAACCCTATATTCTAGTCACATACGGAACGATCGCGCTGGGAGGATTCTTATTGTGGTGGGTCAAGCCCGGAGACGCGGGCCTGTCTTTATATTCCAGTGTTGGGTTGATATTCATAATTATGGTGGCGTTCGCTTACGCTGAAGTGTTCCACAATGCCATGCTGCCCAGCGTCACTCCTGCCGAGAAAGCAGGCGAAGTCTCGGGTTTGGCCTATGCCCTTGGTAATTTTGGTGCCGTATCGATGATGGTCTTGGTGCTTTTTGCCTTCGCCCTGCCAGGCGTTCAGGACTGGTCATTCCTGCCCGAGCAACCGCTATTCGGCATTGATCACAGTTTTAACGAGCATGATCGAATCGTTGGGCCGATTTCGGGCATATGGCTGTTGCTGTTTATCTTGCCGGTATTGCTGTTCACTCCAGATGGCCAAAGAAGCGGTGTCAGCTGGCAACAGGCCGCGCGTGCTGGCGTGGGCGAGGTGATATCGACGCTGCGCCAATTAATTAAGCATTACTCCAACATCGCTATATATCTGTTAGCGCGGATGTTGTTCAACGATGGCATGGTTGGCGTGCTGATTTTCGGGGGGGTCTACGCCGCGGGTAATTTTGGCTGGGAAACGATTACGTTGTTGATCTTTGGCCTTACCACGAGTGTATCTGCAATGATCGGCGCCTATATCGGTGGCCTCTTGGACGACCATTTAGGGTCTATGCGCACGCTCAAAGTTTCGATCATTATGAGCGCGCTTATTTTAGTCGTATTGACTTCGATTACGCCTGATACGCTGTTTTTTGTCATTCCGGTGTCAGTGGAGGCGGTGTGGTCATCGCCGTATTTCAGTACTTTGGCGGAGCTGGCCTATCTTGGCACTAATCAGATCTTTGCCTTGTTCTTTGTTACGGGTTTGTCTGCTTCGCGTACACTCATGGCAAAGCTTTCGCCGCCAGAGATGGCGACTCAGTTCTTCGGTTTATACGGCCTTAGTGGGTCGGTTACGGCCTTCTTAGCGCCGCTTTTGGTCGCAGTAGTCACAGACATTACCCAGTCTCAGCGATTTGGCTTTGCGTCCCTTGTGTCGCTTATTCTGCTGGGCGGCTTAATGCTCGGCTGGGTGCGCGAGGAGCAAGCGACGCGGGCGCCTGGAGAATAACTTAGTTTTGGCTTGCCGCCGCGTGGCGTGTATCGGATGCTAAAGGCAGATCAGGCACGCCCAAGGCGTCGGTGGTCCATACCCAAACCCGCCATAACATGCGCTGCAAATCCTCGTAGGGATCGCGCCCATGCATGAGGCGGTAGTTATCCACCACCAGCGTTTGCCCTGCGCGTAGTTTAAAGCGTGGCGCCACCTCGTAAGCCGCGTTAATAGTGTCGCACCAAAGCGCAATCATGCGCGCGTCCCGTTCACTGTCTGTACTCGTAGGACTGGGTTTTTGGTTCAAGGTTTTGCGTACCATTTTTCGGCCGTGACCGTTGCTCATAATGATGGGGCTTAACGCGGCCTGCATGTTGTCTTCAGTTTGATCGATCACCACGTCTGCAAGCGCATGGCCAGCCCAGCTAAAGTCCGGATGCGTCTGCAGATATTGTTCTATTCGGTAGCCGTCAATCAGCACGCTCTCGCCGCCTTTGGCGCTTTCTTGAACACAGCTCAGCAGCATGTAGTCGGGATAGCGATCACCGTAGGCAAATCCGTCGGTGTGGGCGGGGGTTGCTTTGTGATTGCTGGCCTGAACCCGGGCATGATCGAATTCGCCACCCTCAAACACACGCGCTGCATCGGGTATAGCCAGGGTTTGTTCGGCGAAGATTTGCCGAGCTAGGGCGCGGGTCGCCTCATCTCCGCACTCAGGGCCCTCAATGACAGCAGCGCCATCCCTTTTCAATAGTGGGCGCACGTCGGCAATATTGTGTACGACTGTGAGTTCAACCCCGCAGGCGGCCAGTTGTTTTTGCATAATGCTCTCCGGAGGAATTACTCGCGTGCCATTTCAACTCGCCCCGCCCCGTCGTGGTCCAGTTCTTGGTCGTCTTCCAGATCTACCGTAACTTTATGTAGCTTGCCGGAAAATTTGAAGGGTGAGGGATAGTTACCTACGGTGGTGCCGCGATCAAAGCCGACGTCTAAACCGGACCAAGAAATCATAAGGTGGAAAATCTTATCCGTCTCTAATTCTGCCACTTGCTCATTATTGAGCCACAACGTTGCTACGCCTTGCACCTGGTCGTCGTTCTGCCTGTGCCGACGCATTCTGAATTGCACATGGTGCTGCCCGATGGGAATGGGCTTATTGGATGTTAGTAGTTGATGGACACCGCCAATATTCAGATCGTGGACCAAGCGGCCCTTGTCTAGGTACAGCGAATACCCGCCGGTGGCATCACCGTGACTCAGCAAAACGCCACTGTCATGCTCGGTCAGGGTTTCTATCTCGGCACTGATCCGATAGCTGCGGCTGCGCAGGTCGGGCGCCACTTCGCTGGGTAAATGGCCCATGCCGGGCCAAAACGTGTAATGAGTCCGTCCGCCACGGTGGCGCTCAGCATTTTCTGCAAAGCGTGGTGCGAATCGATCATCTAGGGGCAGCACTTGATTGGCTTCGGCTTGTTGCCACCACAGGGTTTGCAGAACATGCAGTCGTTCTGGCTCTGCAGCAGCTAGGTTTTGGGTTTCGTTGAAGTCGTGGTCTAGGTGGTAGAGTTCCCACTCATCTTCGTCAAAAGACGTTCCCGGTTTGTGGTAAGCAACCGCTTTCCAGCCGTCGTGTACCAGCCCACGGTGTCCGAACATCTCAAAGTATTGAATGTCTTTGCTCGTCTCCGCGTCAGCATCGAATAAAGTCGCTGCAAAACTCACACCTGCGGTACCGGCCACCGTTGCAGGTCTGGCGGTCACGCCAATAAGGTCGAAAATGGTAGGCGCTAAATCGCTTACATGGCAGAACTGTTCGCGCACACTGCCGTCGCTGGGCACCTTAGCGGGCCATGAAATAACCAATGGGTCTCGTATACCGCCGCCGTGAGTGTTTTGTTTATAACGCTTCAGTGGTGTATTCGCAGCCATGGCCCAGCCCCACGGGAAATTTGTGTGGGTGTCCGGACCACCAATATCGTCTAAGCGTGCGAGTTTAGTCGCTAAAGATTCGGGCTGACCGTTGAACGGGCCCATTGCATTTACAAAACCGCTAGGCCCGCCTTCCTGACTTGCACCGTTGTCTGATAACAGCAGTACTAAGGTATTGTCGGTCAGCTTAGCGCCGTCTAGAAAACTCAGCAGCCGCGCCAGCTGCTGGTCGGTATGCTCGAGCATCGCGGCATAAGCGCCTGCCAAGCGCGAAAATACGCGCTGTTCGTCGCTACTGTGTTCAGCCCAAGCTTTAACGCTGTCGTTGCGTGGCGGTAATTGAGTGCCTCTGGGTACGATCCCCAGAGCGATTTGTTGCGCTAACCGATCTTCGCGACACTGATCCCAGCCTTTGGCAAAAAGTGCGTCGTATTTATCGATTAATGCCTTAGGTGCTTGATGAGGCGCGTGGCAGGCGCCGGGTGTCAGCATCAAAAACCAAGGCGATTGTGGCGACGCAGCAATGTGTCCTTTGATATACCCGATCGCTTCATCAAATAAATCTTCGGTTAGGTGGTAGCCAGTTTCGAACGTGCCGGGTGCCTGAATATGGCTGTTATCGCGCACCAGTTCAGGCGAGTAGTGGTCGGTCTCGGCGTCAAGAAAGCCATAAAATCGATCAAAACCGCGCCCCAGTGGCCAACCGTCGAATGGGCCCGTGGGCCCGGTTTCAGTAAGTGGCGTGACGTGCCATTTGCCGACCATATAATTGCGATAACCAACATCGCGCAGTGACTCAGCTAAGGTTGGTGCGTCTTGAGAAATTTTGCCGCGATAGCCCGGATAGCCGCTGTCGAAGTTAGCCAAGCAACCGACGCCGACCGCATGGTGATTATGCCCAGTAAGCAGCGCTGCGCGAGTTGTCGAGCACATCGCGGTGGTATGAAAGCCACTGTAGCGAACGCCGCGGGCGGCAACCTGGTCGATACTGGGTGTATCAATTTCCGAGCCGTAGCAACCAAAGTCTGCAAATCCAACATCGTCCAGCATCATCAGCACGATATTGGGGCTGCCTTTGGGCGGCTGGGCGGCGGGTGGCCAATGTTGTTCAGGTGATTGAAAGTGCTCAGAAGGCCCTGTGGGTTGCATAAAAAGGCGCCTAGTTAATCAATAATGGTGTCCGCAGTATCGAATATATTAGGCAGTCTCTGCAAAAATTCATCCGCTGTTTCTCCGCTCCGCACCAGCACGACTGGCGCCAGCAGTCGGCCATTGTAATGCGGGGCATTATTGTGCTCGTCGGCGTTAGACATTTGTATGATGAGATACAGGCTGAATGCCACAGCGGGTACCAGTCCGGCGATTAATTTAGTGGTTAGTACTTTAAGTCCCGTGCAAATGATTAAGGTTGCATAAAGATAAAAACCGAGCACGGTTAAATTTATTAGAACACCCAAAAATGCTTGGTCAATGACTGGGACGTTATATGCCAAAGCAATGAAAGGGTAATGGTACAGATCTAAAACAAGCAGCCCCACCACGGCGATGTTAAAAATGCTAAGAAAATGCGAGCGGCCGCGCAGCACTTTTGCTAGGAGTGACCATGTTGCACTGATGACCACCGGTAACGAGAGCACGCCTAAGTACATGCTGATAAGCAGGCCAGCATCTAATTCCTCGCCGGTATAATTGACATAGAAAGTTAATGTTACCGCCAGAATCCAGCCGATTAGGAGCAAACCATTGGTTGGCCATGTACTGAATGAAATTAAGCGCTGGCGAGGATTACTTAAAGACAGTGCCGGTGCCACTGTGTGGCTTGGATGAAATATTTGCAGCTGGGTTTTGCCGAGTGTTAAGACGTCTGCTGATGCCAAGGCGCAATGAGTAACTGATTCTTTGCCATGCGCGCTGCCGTTTTCGGAACCTAAGTCCTGATAAGACCAAGCACCGGTGTCGCCAAGGATAATCTGGCCATGATAGGGATCGACGTAGGGGTCGTCTAAAATTATATCGTTATCACGGGCTCTGCCAACGCTCAGCAGTCCAGTCTCGAGATCGCTGAAAGTTTCCAGGCGTTTTTTCCGAGTGTCCCCAGTGATTTCAATTATTAGACCCATCACCAGGCTCCTGTTTGAACAAAGCGTCGGGTGAACTTTTCTGCAAGCTCGCGGGTTGTCCCGGCTAATGTGAAATGAGCGATATAAGCTTCGTGGGCATGGCTAACGCTGCCCTGAAGAAACAGCACGTCGTAGAGGCCGGACATGGCGTCGTAGCCGCGGGCACAAAATACCGTCTTGGTGACCTCGTCTGAAGCGTTGACGAAGGCGTTTTCACAAGACCAGCGACCCAGATCTTCCTCGCGACCGTCATTACCGGGACGGTAGCGCGAGAATATTTGTTCGTAATGTGCATAGAACTGTACGGAGTTCAGATCAGCGGTTTCCAGCCAGTAGAATTGCAATTCGATTTTGCCAGTCATCAGATTCGAGCTCACAAAAATATTGTGGTCGGTCTGGCAGCTTCGTTGGGCCCAAAAAGGCGTAGCGTCCAATTGCTCCTGTTGGTTTTGAGAATCGCCCCAACAGCGTAGGAAGCCGGTGATTTCATCCAATGCTTTGGCGCGGCCGAGTGGCACCAGCTGCCAATTGCCGTTGAGCATCTGGTCAATCATCCGCTCGCTGTTATCAACCAATTGCTGGCGCATGGTGTCTTTAAGGTCGCGTTCTTGGTCCAGTGGGGTTGCCGCATATAACGCCTGCAAGCGCGCGACTGGAATCAAGAAACTCACCTGATTGCCGGCACTGGCTACGTTTATGCCAATAACCTCGCCAAGGGTATTAAGCGCTGGACCCCCGCTCATGCCAGGGTTTAGCGATCCTGTGAAATGTACGCGCTCACTGGCGCTGTGGGGTGCTAGGCCGTTATAGGTGCCCGGCACCACTGTGACACCAAGATCATAGGGAAAGCCGATGGCGTAGGCTGTGTCGCCTTGAGCCATTGCGGACTCTGCGAGGGTTAATACCGGCGCCCTGAGATCTTTCACGCGCAGTAGCGCTAAGTCATTAACTATGTCGACGTTCACTA
>ERZ802822.1627-NODE-1627-length-13325-cov-10.007624_pt1 | contig 13325 bp, 13 predicted proteins | sample MGYA00345649_ERZ802822 | MGnify/ENA primary metagenome ERZ802822 (study PRJEB30503, sample SAMEA104212359) | marine metagenome | biome: Westerlies Biome; feature: [SRF] surface water layer (ENVO:00010504) within the epipelagic zone...; material: water...
GCTATAATGGTGTTGCGATTATTGCGCGCCAGCCCTTGGCCAATATCGACCATATGGAATGGACAGGCAAATCCGATTGCCGCCATATCTGGGCAATGACCAATGACGGCATTGGCATTCATAATTTTTATGTTCCGGCTGGTGGTGATGTTCCGGATATTGAGACAAATCCGAAATTTGCCCATAAGCTGCAATTCATTGACGAGATGACAAGCCATTTCAGCGCAAATCAGCCAAAGGCCGAAATTCTGGTTGGCGATCTGAATATCGCGCCATTGGCAAGTGATGTCTGGTCATCGAAACAATTATTGAAAATCATCAGCCACACGCCGGTGGAAACAGATGGGTTAAAACGGTTGATTGCCGATGGTGGCTGGCATGATGCGGTTCGGGCCTATTTTGGTGATGATCAGAAATTATATTCTTGGTGGTCTTACCGGGCGCGCGATTGGGCGGCCAGTGATCGCGGCCGCCGTTTGGATCATATCTGGGTTAGCCATGATCTTGCCGATAAGGTGACGCATGCAGAAATTCACCGAGATTGGCGCGGCGTTGACAAGCCATCAGATCATGTGCCGGTCAGCCTGACCCTCTAACCTGCGATCATCACCATGCCGACCCCCTTTCGCGATGGGGAAAAACCGGCTATATGCTTTGCTATGACAGCTTTTTTAAAGATGCATGGCCTTGGCAATGATTTCATTGTTCTTGATGCGCGCGATCCGGCAAATGGCATTCCCGATGTGATTGGGGCTGCTGTGGCAAAGGGTCTTGCCGACCGTCATTTCGGCATTGGCTGTGACCAGATATTGGTTATCCGCACTTCGGCCAAAGCTGATGTTTTCATGCAGATTCTCAATAGCGATGGCAGTGACGCTGCTGCTTGTGGCAATGGCACAAGATGCGTTGCTGATCTGGTAATGCGTGATCTTGGATTATCAAAACTGTCGATCGAGACGGATGCTGGCATTTTGCAAAGCTGGCGTGCGGCCGAAGATGCCGATCATATCGCGGTTGATATGGGGCCGGCGCGGCTTGCATGGGATGAGGTGCCTTTGGCCAGCCCTGCCGATACGGCGGCGGTTGATCTTGGCGCATTAGCGCCGGTGACGGCAGTTTGCCATTCAATGGGCAATCCGCATGCGGTGCTATTTGTCGATAATGTCGAGGCGGTTGATCTTGCGCATATCGGACCTCAGCTTGAGCATCATCCACTATTTCCCGATCGGGCGAATATTTCTTTTGTGACCAAGGTTGGTCCAGACCAGTTTCGCATGCGCGTATGGGAACGTGGCGGCGGCATTACCTTTGCCTGTGGGTCTGGGGCCTGTGCTGTTGGGGTTGCGGTGAAGCGATCAGGGCGCGGTGCGCGGCGCAATGAAATCATCATGGATGGCGGCAGTGTATTCATCGACTGGCAGGATGATGGCACATCAGGCGGGCGGGTGATTATGCGCGGGCCGGTTGCCTATGTTTTTGAAGGGGTGCTTCACGGCGATTTATTGGCATTGATGAGGACAAGCGCATGAGCAAACGCAATGCGCCTGACGTGCAAACCTTTGGCTGCCGGTTGAATATTTGGGAGTCTGAAGTGATCCGCGATCAGGCGGGCGCTGCCGGTCTTTCCGATGCGATAATTTTTAACACTTGCGCGGTAACCGCCGAAGCCGAAAAACAGGCACGCCAAGCCATTCGTAAAGCCCGCCGCGATCACCCTGATGCCAAAATCATTGTCACGGGATGCGCTGCCCAGATTGCACCTGAAACATGGGCGGCAATGCCCGAAGTGACGCAGGTTGTTGGCAATCATGATAAATTGCAGGCGGCAAGCTGGACAAAATTAGCGGCCAATGATGCGCCATCGCTTTTGGTGAGTGATGTGATGGAAGTACGCGAAACCGCATCGCACATGGTCGATAGTTTTCACGAACATACCCGCGCCTTTTTGCAGGTTCAGCAGGGCTGTGATCATCGCTGCACCTTTTGCATAATTCCCTATGGACGCGGCAACAACCGGTCGGCACCAGCAAGTGATCTGATTGATGCAGCGCGGCGACTCGTTGCCAATGGCTGCAAGGAATTAGTGTTAACCGGTGTTGATATCACCTCATGGGGAAGTGATTTGCCCGGAAGGCCACGGCTTGGCAATCTGGTTCGCCAAATTTTGGATGCGGTGCAAGATTTGCCAAGATTGCGTCTATCGTCAATTGATCCGGCTGAACCTGATGCTGAATTGATGGATGTTCTTGCCAAAGACCAACGTCTTTTGCCGCATTTACATTTATCATTACAGCATGGTGATGATTTGATTTTGAAACGGATGAAACGCCGCCATCTGGCCCGTGATATTCTGCGCTTTTGTGACGAGGCGCGTCGCCGCCGGCCGGATGTGGTTTTCGGGGCTGATGTCATTGCCGGATTTCCAACTGAAAATGATCAGGCACATCAAGCCAACCTGGCGATCATCGCCAAAGCGGATATCACGCATCTTCATATATTTCCCTATTCACCACGTCCGGGAACACCGGCTGCCGATATGCCTCAAACACCTGCCTTGGTGATCAAGCAGCGGGCTGCCGAATTGCGCGTCCTTGGTGCGGTGCGGCTTGCCAATTTTCTTAATAGCGCCATTGGCAAGCGCGATCAGCTTCTTGTTGAGGTGGGCAATCGCGGGCATGGACGCAATTTTGCCAAGATCCGGCTTGAGGGCGATTTTATCCCGTCAGGTCAGCTTGTTGATGTTGAATTGATCGGGCGTGATGGCGACAGTCTTGTTGGTTGTGCGGTTGCAAAGGGGGCGCAGAGCGCATGAACTGGTTCAAAAAACTAAAAGACGGTCTTAGCAAATCAAGCAAAAAGGTCAGCGAATCACTTGCCAGCCTACCCTCTTTATCGGCGCTGATTGGCAAATCCAAACTGGATGCAGCCTCATTGGAAGAAGTTGAAGATGCGCTGATTGCTGCTGATCTTGGGACTGCGTCGGCAATCCGGCTTGCCACTGCTTTAAAGGCGCATAAATTTGACGGGCCAGTTGATGCTGACTCGATTGCGCTTGCCTTGGCCGATGGGCTGGAGGCAATTTTAAAACCGGTTGCCAAACCGCTTGAGATTGACCCCCAAAACCGGCCGCATGTTGTGCTTCTTGTTGGCGTTAATGGTTCGGGAAAAACCACAACCGCAGGCAAGCTTGCGCAAAATTGGCAGGCCGAAGGCAAGACTGTATTGCTTGCCGCTGGCGATACATTTCGGGCGGCTGCGGTTGAGCAATTGCAAATCTGGGGCGAGCGAACCGGCACAAAGGTGATCGCCGATGCAACCGGCGGTGATGCGGCGGCGCTTGCCTATCGGGCGATGGTTCAGGCCAAGGAAGATAATGCCGATGTGTTGATTATTGATACGGCTGGCCGGTTGCAAAACCGAAGCGAGCTGATGGATGAGCTGGCCAAAATTGTTCGTGTAATCCGGAAATTAGATGACAGCGCGCCGCATGATTCGGTGATTGTTCTTGATGGAACCGTTGGCCAGAACGCGATGTCGCAGGTCAAAGCCTTTTCTGCCGTTGCTGATTTGTCGGGCCTGATTGTAACCAAACTTGATGGATCGGCCAAAGGCGGTGTTGTTGTTGCGCTTGCCGAAGAATTCGGCCTTCCGGTTCATGCTGTCGGGGTTGGTGAAGGCGCTGATGATTTACAACCCTTTGCCGCTGATGAATTTGCCAAGGCGCTTGCCGGTGTTGATGCTGAAATGGATCGTCGTACCGTTAGTGAATAAAGGCTAATCGGGCAAAAGTATTACGCTTCGCCCGGACAGATAATAGACCAATAGCCCTGCATATTCATGCAAGGCTTGGCGTATAAGCAAGATCCCCTGATCAATGTCCCAAAAATCGGCATAGCCTGTTTTCGGGGTTTGAAAATCAACCGGATAGGGAATCACGCCCGACCAACCAGCGGCGGCAAAGCTGCCAATGGCACGCGGCATATGATTTGCCGAAGTGATTAAAATCCAATTTGTACCGGGTTCCGCTGCTAGAATTTGACGGCTATTCACTGCATTTTCATAGGTGTTGCGGCTGTTTTCTTCATAAAGGACGGTTCGGCTTAGCCCGCCAAGCTGTTTGACCAGATCACGGATATTATCACTTTCGCGCCAGCCGCGCTGGATCAATTCCCCCGAAAAGCCACTAAACAGTATCGGCGTATCGGGATGCGCGCGCGCCAGCGTCATGGCGGCGGTAAATCGTTCAGCCGCCCGGCCTAAAGTATAATGTTCGCGGCTTTGCGCAACAATGCCATTGTCGGTAAATCCACCAAGAACAATGATCCCATCAATATGGCGTTGGCCGATATCGCCGCGGGCAATCCGGTTTTCCAGAAATTGCAAAGGGAGGCTAGAAACCGGCAGAAAGCCATAGCCAAGCGGCAGGGTAATGGCGGTCAAAATGGCCAGCCGCATAATCCAGCGCCAGCGCCGCCAGCGTGCAAAAAGCCCTACCGCCAGAAATAGATAGGGGATGATCAGGGGTTCAAGAAGAAGGCCAAGTGTTTTCGACAAGATAAAGAACATCACTTATTCTTGACAATTCGCGGTAAAAAGCGCAATAGCTTCTAACAAATCAGGCCATCGCCGAATGAAATGACCTTAGCGGGTTCCACACGTCCTTGAAGTTTTCGAGCACGGGTGCCAAGAGTAATTTGCAATTTGGTTGATGGTGGTAGCGCAAAATAACTAAGGGCAAGCAGGTTCAAAACCATGTTTGATACGTTGAAAAGTAAATTAGCTGATGTCTTTGACGGGCTAGCACGTCGCGGCGCGCTTAGCGAGTCAGATGTTGATGCTGCGCTTCGTGAAGTGCGGCTGGCTTTGCTTGATGCTGATGTCGCCTTGCCCGCGGTAAAAGCCTTTACTGAAAAAGTGCGTGAACAGGCGGTTGGTGTTGCCAGCATGCGGGCCGTGCGCCCCGATCAGCAAGTGATTAAAATTGTCCATGATGCTTTAATCGAAATGCTCGGCGGTGATGCCGCGCCATTGAATATTGCCACCAACCCGCCAGCCGTCATTTTGATGGCCGGGTTGCAGGGTTCGGGTAAAACCACAACAGCAGGTAAATTGGCATTACGGCTGCGTAGCCGCGATCGCAAAAAGGTCATGCTGGCCTCGCTTGACGTGACGCGTCCGGCTGCGCGCGAGCAATTGCGCATGCTTGGTAATCAAGCCGATGTTGGCGTGCTGAACGAGGTTGATGGCGAAAGCCCAACGCAAATTGCCAAACGCGCTTTGCAGGCCGCAAAATTGCAAGCCTATGATGTTTTAATTTTGGATACGGCTGGCCGTCTTAGCATTGACGAAGGCTTGATGGCCGAATTGCGCGATATCAAACAGGCAACCAACCCACATGAGATCCTGCTTGTTGCCGATGCAATGACTGGACAGGATGCGGTCAATACAGCCGAAGCGTTTCATAAGGCGGTTGGCGTTACCGGCATTGCGCTAACCCGTCTTGATGGTGATGCGCGCGGTGGTGCCGCTTTGTCGATGCGCCACGTGACGGGCTGCCCAATTAAATTTGCCGGTGTTGGTGAAAAGCAGGATGCGCTTGAAGAATTTGATCCAGCGCGTTTGGCTGGCCGAATTCTGGATATGGGCGATGTTGTCGCGCTTGTCGAAAAAGCTTCTGAAGCCATCGAGGTCGAAGAAGCCGAACGGCTGGCCAAGCGCATGGCCAAGGGTCAGTTCGATATGAATGATTTTCTGGCGCAAATTCGCCAGTTACAGAAAATGGGCGGGCTTGGCGGTTTGATGGGCATGCTGCCCGGCATTGGCAAAATGCAGAAACAAATTGCGGCTGCCGGCATTGATGACAGCATGATCAAACGGCAAGAAGCGATCATTCTATCAATGACCAAAAAAGAACGTATTGCTGTTGGCTTGTTGAATGCGTCACGGCGCAAACGCATTGCGGCCGGGTCTGGAACAACGGTTCAAGATGTTAACCGGCTGGTCAAGCAATATCAAGATATGGCCCGAATGATGAAAAAGATGGGCGGCAAAACCGGTGCTGCGGCGATGAAAGCAATGCTTGGTGGCAGTGGTATGCCTGGCGGTGGCGGTGGAATGCCTGATCTTGGCGCGCTGTCTCGCGGGCTTGGCTCATCAGGACTTGGCCCATCGGGGCTGGGCTCATCTGGGTTTGGAAAAGGATTGGGCGGCGGGCTTGCCAAAGGATTGGGAAGCAGCCTTGCCAATGGATTACCGGGATTGGGTGGCAAACCTGACGGTAAGAAAAAATAGAAATTATTGACGACTAACGCCAATGAAAGGGATAAATTCATGGCTTTGAAAATCAGACTGGCACGCGGCGGTGCAAAAAAACGCCCATTTTACCGGATTGTTGTTGCCGAAGCTTCAGCACCACGTGATGGTCGCTATGTCGAGCGTGTTGGCACTTATAATCCTATGGTGCCAAAAGAGCATGAGCAGCGCATGACGCTGAACAGTGAGCGCATCACTTTCTGGCTTGGACAAGGCGCCAAACCAACCGATCGTGTTCATAAAATGTTGGCTGCGGCTGGCCTTGCCGAGGCACCGGTTATTCGCGACCAACCAAAAAAATCAGCACCGGGTAAAAAGCGCGCTGAACGTGAAGCTGAAGCCGCATCTGCGGCAGCAGAAGCAGCTGTTGCTGAAGAGGCGCCTGCTGAAGAAGCTGTTGCTGAAGAAGCTCCAGCAGAAGAGGCGCCTGCTGAAGCAGCTGTTGCTGAGGAGGCTCCAGCAGAAGAGGCGCCTGCTGAAGAGGCTGCTGCTGAAGAGGCTGCTGCAGAGGAAAAGGCGGACAGCTAGTGATAAGCGGCCATTTGCTGATTGGCGCGATTGTTGGCCCACAAGGGATCAAGGGGCAGTTCAAGGTAAAACCCTTTACCGCGACGCCTCAAGCGCTGTCGGCTTATGGGCCGGTTACATTGGATGATGGTCGGCAATTACAGTTGCAGGTCACCTCGGTCAATGCCAAGGGATTGGCCATTGTTCGGGCAAAAGGCGTTGAAACGCGTGAGGCCGCTGAGGCGCTTCGTGGAGTCACGCTTCATGTGTCGCGTGACCGGCTTCCCGATCTGGATGATGGTGAAATCTATCATGCTGATTTGCTGGGAATGGCGGTGACTGACCAAAATGGTCAAAGGCTTGGCAAATTGGTTGCCATCCATGATTTTGGGGCTGGTGAAATTGCCGAACTTGCGGTCGAATCAGGGCCAACGATCATGGTTCCTTTTGGTGGTGACCGGCTGCTTGCGGTTGATATGGTGGCAAAAACAATCGATTTGTTGGTGCCGGCTGGTTTGCTCGATGATGCCATAGATGGTGATGCACCAGCCTAATCCGGCCACAACCAATGGCGTCTGCGTTTATGGAAAGGATGAGGAAAATGACCAAAACCGAACCTCATCAAGACTGGCAAACCGATGCTAATCCGGCTTTGCCACATTGGCAGGCAACGGTTTTAACTTTGTTTCCGGATATGTTTCCGGGACATTTGGCCCATTCATTGGCAGGAAAATCGCTAAATGAAGGCATTTGGGCGCTGAAAACGCTGGACATTCGCGACTTTGCGCGCGATAAGCACCGGACTGTGGATGATACCCCCCTTGGCGGTGGTGTTGGTATGGTGCTAAAACCGGATGTTGTTGCTGCGGCCTTGGCCGCAGTGGTGGATTGTCCGGGCCCGCGACTTTACCTGTCACCGCGTGGCAGGGTGCTGGATCAGGCGCTGGTGCGCGATCTGGCCGCTGCCAAAGGGGCGGTGTTTTTGTGTGGGCGGTATGAAGGGGTTGATCAGCGCGTGATCGATTCTGCCGATATGATGGAAGTCAGTATCGGTGACTATATTTTGTCAGGCGGCGAAACAGCAGCGCTGACAGTGATGGATTCGGTGATTCGTCTGTTGCCCGGTGTTATGGGCAAAGAAGCCAGCCATCGCGAAGAAAGTTTTGAGACCGGGTTGTTGGAACACTCGCATTATACCCAACCCCGTGTCTGGAATGGCATCGAAGCGCCGGAAATTCTGGCATCGGGCCACCACCGCAAGATTGCCGAATGGCGACAGGCGGAGGCAGAAAAAGAGACGCAGCGTCGGCGTCCGGATTTGTGGCAACAATATCTGGATCGGCAGGCACTGCAAAAGGGCAAAAGTAAGTGACCCACCAGCACGGGGCTGGCCGCCTGTAGAATAACCGGCAAGGGTAACACGGAATTTATGAAGGGAATGGGGCGATGAACATCATTGACCGCATAGGCAATAAACAGATCGAGAAAGTGCTTGGCCAACGTCAGTTGCCAGAATTTGCACCCGGTGACACCGTTCGTGTTGATGTGAAAGTTATTGAAGGTACGCGCGAGCGGATTCAGGCCTTTGAAGGGGTTTGTATTGCGCGGAAAAGCGATGGCGTGAATTCGTCATTCACCGTTCGGAAGATTTCCTATGGTGAAGGCGTCGAGCGCGTATTCCCAACACATGCGCCACAGGTTGCCGGTGTAACGGTAATGCGTCGTGGTCGTGTTCGTCGTGCCAAGCTATATTATTTGCGTGGCCGTACCGGTAAAGCGGCTCGTATCGCTGAAAAAGTAACCTATCGCGAGGCGTCATCTTCTTAAATTGCCAGACCGGCTTTGAGATGACCTCCTCGCCGGCAGCAATCAGGAGAATGATATGTCGGCTCCAAAAACTCTGTTTGATAAGATCTGGAATGCACATCTTGTGCATCAACAGGAAGATGGCACATGCCTGATCTATATTGATCGGCATTTGGTTCATGAAGTGACCAGCCCACAGGCGTTTGAAGGGCTTCGCAATAATGGCCGCGCTGTGCGCGCCCCGAACCGCACGCTTGCCGTTGCCGATCACAATATCCCAACGACCGACCGCTCGGTTGGTATCGAAGATGAAGAAAGTCGTATCCAGGTTGAGGCCTTGGAAAAAAATGCGGCTGATTTCGGCGTTCCCTATTTTGCGATGGATGATATCCGGCAGGGGATTGTTCATGTGATTGGGCCGGAACAGGGCTTTACCCTTCCGGGCATGACCATTGTTTGTGGTGATTCGCATACCGCAACCCATGGGGCATTTGGCGCTCTAGCCTTTGGCATTGGAACGTCTGAGGTTGAACATGTTCTGGCAACCCAGACGCTTATTCAAAAGCCAGCCAAAAATATGCGTATCACCGTTGATGGCACCCTTGCCGACAGCGTGACGGCCAAAGATGTGATCTTGGCCATCATTGGCAAGATCGGCACCGCTGGCGGTACCGGCCATGTGATCGAATTTGCCGGATCAGTGATTCGCGGCTTTAGCATGGAAGGCCGGATGACGGTCTGTAATATGGCGATTGAAGCTGGCGCCCGCGCTGGCATGATCGCGCCTGACCAAACAACCTATGATTATCTGGCAAACCGGCCAATGACACCAAAAGGTGATCATTGGGATCGCGCCGTTGCCTATTGGCAAACGCTGCCATCGGATGATGGTGCGGTCTATGATGTGGAAATCACGCTTGCTGCCGAAGATATTGCGCCAACCGTAACATGGGGTACCAGCCCTGAAGATGCGCTTGCCATCACCGATGCCGTGCCAAATCCGGACAAGGAAAAAGACGCCAATAAACGCGCTAAAATGGAGCGGGCCATTGCCTATATGGGGCTGACACCGGGTCAAAAACTGACCGATATCAAGGTTGATACAGTGTTTATCGGCTCATGCACCAACAGCCGGATCGAAGATCTTCGCGCGGCGGCAGCACTTGCCGAAGGCCGCAAAGTTGCTGATGGCATGCGGGCACTTGTCGTTCCCGGATCAGGCCTTGTGAAAGAACAGGCCGAGGCTGAAGGGCTTGATAAGGTCTTTATCGATGCTGGATTTGAATGGCGCGAACCGGGCTGTTCAATGTGTCTTGCGATGAATGCTGACAAACTTGCCGAAGGCGAGCGCTGTGCCTCGACATCAAACCGCAATTTCGAAGGCCGTCAAGGCCGTGGTGGACGCACGCATCTTGTTAGCCCGCAAATGGCTGTTGCCGCGGCGTTGTCGGGTCATCTTGCCGATGTGCGGAATATCTAAGGAAAACGGAGTCATCCCATGCAGAAATTTGACAAGCTGACCGGCGTTGCCGCGCCGCTGAATATTCTGAATATCGACACTGATATGATTATTCCGAAGCAGTTTTTGAAAACCATCAAACGTTCGGGCCTTGGCAAGAATCTGTTTGATGAAATGCGCTATCGTCAGGATGGCAGCGAAATTGATGATTTCGTGCTGAATCGTGCGCCTTATCGCAATGCTGAAATTCTGGTGGCTGGTGATAATTTTGGCTGTGGATCAAGCCGTGAACACGCCCCATGGGCGCTTCTTGATTTTGGCGTCCGCTGTGTGATTTCAACGAGTTTTGCCGATATCTTTTACAATAATTGTTTCAAGAATGGTATTCTGCCAATCGTTGTCAGTGCTGATGATCGCGATGCCTTGATGGCCGATGCATCTGATACGGAAAATCCGGAATTATCGGTTGATCTAGTCAATCAGACAATCCGCCGCCCAAATGGTCCAACCGTCTCATTTGAGATTGATCCGTTTCGCAAGAAATGTTTGCTTGAGGGGCTTGATGATATCGGTCTTACGCTTGCCAAAGCAGATGATATCGACAGCTATGAAGCCAAGCGTGAGAAGGATCAGCCCTGGCTGTAAAAACCGGTTCTCAAGACCGGTTTTGGTCATAGCAAAAACTTGAGGGAAAAGATGATGGCGTCCAATCGCAAAGTAATGGTGTTGCCCGGTGACGGGATTGGCAATGAGGTCATGCAAGCCAATATGAAGATTATTGACTGGCTGGCAAAACATCGCAGCCTTGGCTTTGATCTGTCTGAAGGTCTTGTTGGTGGTGCCGCCTATGATGTTCATGGCACGCCGCTTACCGATGAAACCCTTGCCGATTCGATTGCCAGTGATGCGGTTCTTTTTGGCGCGGTTGGCACGCCAAAATATGATGGCGTCCCTTTTGAGGTTCGCCCCGAAGCTGGGCTTTTGCGGCTTCGCAAGGAAATGGATCTTTTCGCCAATCTGCGGCCAGCGATGGTGTTTCCAACTTTGGTCGATGCCTCAACGCTAAAGCCTGAAGTCGTCTCCGGACTTGATATCATGATCCTTCGCGAATTATGTGGCGGGTCTTATTTTGCCGAACCGCGCGGCATTGATGATTTAGGCAATGGCATCAAAAAAGGCTACGACACCAATGCCTATACAACGCCGGAAATCGAACGGATTGGCCGCGTTGGCATGGAATTGGCGCGCAAACGTGATGGCCGGCTTACCTCGGTTGAAAAGGCCAATGTGATGCATTCAGGCGTGTTGTGGCGTCAGGTGATGACCGCGCTTCATTCTGCCGAAGGCGAAGGTGTTGCCTTGAGCCATATGTATGCTGATAACTGCGCCATGCAGCTTGTTCGCAACCCAAAGCAGTTTGACGTTATTGTCACGGATAATCTGTTTGGTGATCTATTATCGGATTGCGCGGCTATGTTGACAGGGTCGCTTGGCATGTTGCCATCGGCTTCGCTTGGCACGCCTGATCCCGAAACCGGCCTACCAAAAGCGATGTATGAACCCGTCCATGGGTCGGCACCTGATATCGCTGGTAAAGGTCTTGCCAATCCGCTGGCGCAGTTCCTTAGCTTTGCCATGATGCTTCGCTATAGCTTTGATCAGGCCGATGAAGCTGATCTGGTTGAAAAGGCGGTGAATATAGCACTGGAAAGCAAACGAACCGGTGACATCATGGCGCCTGGCTGCGAGCAGACCGGCACCGACGGCATGACCAAAGCCGTGCTTGACGCAATGGATCGTCTGGCACGTTAGACCAAACTGCCATATCTGTTCATGGCGGAAATTTAGCCGCTTAGCCAGGCAGATATGGATCTTGGGCCTTTACTGGAGGATGAAATCATGGGGTATAGAGTCGCTGTTGTTGGCGCAACCGGTGCGGTTGGCCGTGAGATGCTGCAAACATTGGCCGAGCGGAATTTTCCGGCGGACACGATTTATGCGCTTGCCTCAAAAAAATCAGTTGGCAAGGAAGTCTCTTATGGTGACGACCAGATTTTGAAAATCGAGGCGCTTGATAAATTCGATTTTTCGACCGCCGATATTGCGCTATTTTCGGCTGGCGGTGACACGGCCAAAGCCTTTGCCCCTAAAGCCGCTGCGGCTGGATGTGTGGTCATTGATAATTCATCGGCATTCCGCATGGATGACGATGTGCCGTTGATTGTGCCTGAGGTTAATCCAGAGACTGTTGATGGCTGTTTGATCAAAAATAACGGCCGCAATATCATTGCCAATCCAAATTGTTCAACAGCCCAGCTTGTTGTTGCACTCAAGCCACTTCATGATGCGTTTTCGATCAAGCGTGTTGTGGTTTCAACCTACCAGGCGGTGTCGGGAGCAGGCCGGCCTGCGATGGACGAGCTGTTTAATCAGACAAAAGGCATTTTTGTAAATGATTCGGTGCAGCCGGAAATCTTTACCAAGCAGATTGCCTTTAACGCGATCCCGCATATCGATGTGTTCCTTGATAATGGCTTTACCAAGGAAGAATGGAAGATGAGCGCCGAAACCAAGAAAATTCTTGATCCGGCAATTGAGCTTGTCGCGCATTGCGTGCGAATACCGGTTTTTGTTGGCCATAGCGAAGCGGTTTTCATCGAGACGGATAAGCCAATGACTGAAAAGGCAGTCCGGTCTTTGCTGGAAAATGCACCTGGCGTGATTGTTGTAGATCACCGTGCCAATGAAGGCTATGTGACGCCGCATGAGGCGGCTGGCGAAGATGCGGTTTATATCAGTCGTATTCGTCAAGACCTGACGGTTCCAAATGGCATGGTTTTTTGGTGCGTGTCAGACAATTTGCGCAAAGGCGCAGCGTTGAATTCGGTTCAGATTGCTGAATTATTTGCAGAGCGCAAGCTTAGCGGGCGCTAGGCCTAGCCATCTAATTTCACGGTTGACGCGGTTTTGCTGATTGGTGTCAACCGATGAAGATTTTTCAGAAGTGCAATTTCCAGATGGCCGGTGCTTTGATCTATGATGTCATGCGCCTGCCCGCTGGCAGCGGTAAAGCTGTCTTTGAACGACATGCCTGCGGCAAGCCAGCTTGTCAAAATGACGGTTAGCAAATCGCCGCCACCGGCAATGCCTGCCGGGCGCTTGGCATAGGTAAGATCGACAAGATCATAACGGCTGATCAGACGGTCATGAATGCGGCCTTGGGGCGTGCTGATTCCGGTTG
>ERZ802822.1628-NODE-1628-length-13320-cov-4.154874_pt1 | contig 13320 bp, 10 predicted proteins | sample MGYA00345649_ERZ802822 | MGnify/ENA primary metagenome ERZ802822 (study PRJEB30503, sample SAMEA104212359) | marine metagenome | biome: Westerlies Biome; feature: [SRF] surface water layer (ENVO:00010504) within the epipelagic zone...; material: water...
GCCAATATTCGAGTCTTTATATCAGGCTCCGCCCCTTTATTAGAAGATACCTTTAATGAATTTCGCTCTAAAACAGGCCATTACATTTTGGAGAGATATGGCATGACTGAAACCAATATTATTTGCTCTAATCCTATTGCAGGTAAACGCAAACCCGGGACTGTTGGTTTGCCCTTGGAAGGACAAAGTCTTAGGATCGTAGATGATAGTTTAAATAATCTTGATAAGGATGAGATAGGCAATATTCAAGTAAAAGGACCTAATGTATTTAATGGTTATTGGAACTTACCTGAGAAGACCAAAGAAGATTTCAGCTCAGATAATTTTTTTAATACTGGAGATAAAGGTTTTATCGATCAAGATGGTTATTTAACAATCGTTGGCAGGTCGAAAGATATGATTATTTCTGGAGGGTTAAATGTTTACCCTAAAGAAATTGAATCATTAATAGATGATATAGAGGGAGTAGGGGAATCAGCAGTCATTGGACTTAAAGACGATGATCTTGGAGAGAAGGTAGTTGCTATGGTTGTTAGACAAGATAAATCAGAAATAACTGAAGAAGAGTTAATTACAACTCTTAAGCAGGACATTGCAGGTTTTAAAGTTCCTAAGCAAGTAATTTTTATAGACGAATTACCTAGAAACGCTATGGGCAAAGTTCAAAAGAATGTTCTTAGAGATAATTATCAGTAATCGTTTATAATGCGTGCTCAAGCGAGATTGGTATAGTGGTATTACGCAACCTTGCCAAGGTTGAGAGACGAGTTCAATTCTCGTATCTCGCTCCAGCATTTTTAGCTTTTATTCATTATCTAAAAAGCAGATATAGGTAATAAAGTGCAAGACCTCCAAAAAAAGTATCTTAATACGTTTGCAGTGAGCTCTGCTGGCGGGGCAGCTTCAGAGGCCTTCTTGTCCATGTTTTTGCTTTATTTTTATAATCAGGTTTTAGGATTAGATCCTTTTTTATGTGGTTTAGGGATTGCCCTCTCATTATTTGTAGATGCTTTTACAGATCCAATGATTGGAGGTATCTCTGACAGAAGCGCCACTCGTTATGGTAGAAGAATTCCCTATATGGCATTTGGACTATTTGGTTTCGCGCTAGGTATATTCCTGCTTTTCAATGTCCGGCTAGGAAGCAGTCAATTTGCTTTATTTACTCAACTCTTACTATTCATAATCATTACTAGAATAAGCAGTACTATGTTTTTTATTCCAAGAGCATCTTTAGGAATAGAGATGATCAAGGGTTATGAACAAAGAAATTTACTTCATGCAAGGGATAATAACTTTGGCATTCTAGGAACTGTCATATTTTACTTCTCTATAGCTACTATATTTGGAGACAATTGGAATCAAGAGGATGGTTATAAAGCCGTATCTCTGATCGTAATTATCCTTTTTTTAGTCACAAGCCTATATTCAGTTTTTAGATTACGAAATATCGAATCTCATTTTGAAAAGACTTCAGTAAATGACGAAACAAGAAATATTGGGGTTATAAAAGGGCTCATTTCACTTTGGAAAAATGATTCTTGGCGAAATTTAATCATCGGTACGTCTTTATTTGGAATAGTGGGATCTTTATCGAGTGTCTTTAGCATCTACATGATCAATTTCTTTTGGTTGTGGGAGCCAGATATCTTTACTTTAATTTTAGCTTTGAGTATTCCTGGAGCATTCATAGCGGCATTGAGCGCGAACAAACTCTTGAAGGATAGGGACAAGAAAAGAACTGTCCTTGTGCTCACTTGCATTATGATCTCAATAGGACCTTCTCTTACCATCTTGAGAATTATCGATATTGAATTTGGAACCAATATACTTCCAGAAGCAGGACTTGCTCTCCCGCTCCTAGGTTTACTCTTTTACCTCTATGCTACGCATTCAGCCTTCATGGCGGGTGTCCGAGTAATAAATGGTATTGTTTTTAGTTCTATGTTTTCTGATGTAGTTGAGGATCATCAAAAAAATACACATGCTAGGTCCGAAGGATTAATCATTTCTGTTAACGGTCTGTCAGGTAAAATCCTTGGAGGAGTTGGCATATTATTATCGGGAGTACTCTTGTCATTGGCTGGCTTTGGAGAAGAGGCATCTATTGAAGAAAAGAGAGAGGCTGTAACCTCTCTTGCAATCTTTTCAACTTCCTTACTCTTTGTAATCGCACCGATTTCTTTGTTCTTTATTTCAAAATACAGAATCAATAAATCTATCCATGAAGATAACCTCCAGGACCTCGGTTATGATACTGGGAGAGCAAAATTATAAAACTTGAATCAGAAAGAAACTTTCTCATAAAATTTATGAAGAATCTTCCGGTTAATTGATTTTTTAGACACTAACTCTTAGTCTGTACGAATATGGATATCCTAATCGTCATATTATTAATAATCGTAATTGGTTTAATCTTTTTTAACACTTTTAAGAATAACAATGACAGTAATCAATCTGATGACTTTCTCAAAGGAATAGATCACTCAATTGAAACTCAAAGAACCACCATTGGAGAACTTTCCAAAGACATACAGTCTTTTAATGAACCACTTAGTAAATTAAATCGTTATTTATCTGGAGGAACCTTAGCAGGAAAATTTGGTGAATGGTCTCTAGAATCAATCATTAAAGATATTTTCCATGCTAACCAGTTTGAGAGTAATGCAGAGGTCATTCCTGGTAGTGGTAAACGAGTTGAATTTATCATAAAACTTCCTGAAGGCCTTGTTCTCCCAATAGATGCTAAGTTCCCCTCAGCTCTTTTTGATAACTTTATAAATGCTAGCGAATCAGGTGATGAGAAACTAGTTAAGAAAACCAGAGATGATATTCGAAGACATGTTCTGAAAGATGCTTCAGATATAAAAGAAAAGTATGTTCAATCGGGCATTACTGTTGATCTTGGTGTTATGTATATACCCAGTGAGAGTCTAATGCAAACCATAGATTCTTTAGAAAATATAAGAGAGATAATTTTTCGAGATTATAGAGTCCTTATTATGGGACCTAACTCTCTTGCAGCCTATCTTATAAGCGTGCATATGGGATTTAGAACTTTAGCTCTCAATGAAAGAGCTGGAGAAATCATGAATGAGTTTGGAAAACTGAAAAAAGAATTTGAAAAGTTTAGCGGTTCTACTGAAGATCTTATGAAGAAAGTCGATGCATTGCAGAAATCTGTAAATGAATATTCCACACGTGAAAGGCAAATGGAAAGGGCAATTGATAGTATGGATAAATTAGACTCATAAGATCAATATGTCATTTGATAAAGTTCAGGATGAAATAATAGATTTGCTTTCAGATGACTCCGAACAGCAATTCATATTCTTAACAGGTGCCGCGGGAACGGGAAAGACCACTCTTCTTGAAAGAGTAAAGAATCAATTGTCTTTAAAAAAAATGGTTGTAGCTCCTACTGGAATTGCTGCCTTAAACATAGGAGGCACAACAATTAATTCCGCTTTTAGGATTGGTTTTGAGACTATTCCTTTGATTACAAAATCTAAGGATCCTAGATTTGCAAAACTACTTAGGAATTTAGAATTATTGATCATTGATGAAGTTTCTATGGTTCGAGCGCCTATGCTGGATGCGATATCTCAATCTCTCCAAATACATAGAAACTCTGAGAAGCCATTTGGAGGTATTCATGTGCTGGCTTGCGGTGATCTATTTCAACTACCACCCATAATTAAAGAGAGCGAAGAGAGGATAATCTATGAGAAGTATAATTCTATTTATTTCTTCGATGCACATTCATTTAAAGATATGAAAAAGATAAGTTATTTTGAACTTACAGAATCTTTTAGACAGGAAGAAGATCAAAGGTTTTGTGAACTTTTAAATAATATCCGAGTTGGAAAAGATCTAGATGTGACCATCGATCAAATAAATTCAAGCTGTTTTGATCCAACGCTTGAGTCGGAATTTTTCATGACACTTACCTCAAGAAAAAAAAGAGCTGAAGAATTAAATGAATATAAATTAGGCCATATTGAGGGCGAAGAGGAAATTATAAAATCTAAAGAAACTGGAGAGCTAAACGAAAATGATTTACCTGCTCCTAGAGAGCTTAAGATAAAAGTTGGCGCAAATGTAATGTTTATAAAAAACGATCCTGAAGGTCGGTGGGTCAATGGAACCCTTGGAACAATATCTGAGTGTCAGGATAAGAAGAAAAAATATATCAAAGTAAAAATAAATAAAAAAACACACAAAGTAGAACGTGAAGCTTGGAATAAAGTTAGATTTACTTACGATGAAGATTCTGACGATGTTTTAGAGGAGGTCATCTCGTCATTTAAACAATTTCCTATCAAATTAGGATGGGCAGTTACTATTCATAAGTCTCAAGGCTTAACCCTTGAAAGCTGTTCCGTAGATTTAGGTGCTGGAGCTTTTGCAACGGGACAAGCCTACGTTGCTTTGAGTCGATGTAAGAATCTGAGCTCATTGCATTTACAACGTGAGCTAAAAGTTTCCGATGCGCTTGTGGATCCTGATATTATTGATTTTCATCAAAAATTTATAAGTAACTAGTATGATAAAAATAATTTTTTCGATACTTACCCTTTATCTCTTTTCTGCCTTAACACTTGCAGACGAAGACTTAGAAAATGAAGCAGTAGCATTGCTTCAAGCATACCTAAAAGTGGATACCATTAGCCCTCCTGGAAATGAATCTAGAGCAGTAGATTTTTTGGCAGAAATATTCGATGAGGAAGGTATCCAATATGAATCTGCAGAAAGTGCTCCTACAAGAGGAAATATCTGGGCGCGAATAAAGGGAGGTGATAAACCAGCTCTTATTCTTTTACATCATTCTGACGTTGTACCTGCAAATGAGGAATATTGGGATTTTGATCCTCTATCTGGTGAGATAGTAGATGGCTACATACAGGGTAGGGGTGCTTTAGATATGAAGGGATTGGGTATCTCCCATTTAGCTAATTTTCTTAAACTGCACAGATCAAACAAACCTCTCAATAGGGACATAATTTATATAGCGGCAGCTGATGAAGAGTCTGGTGGAAAGTATGGAATGGGATGGCTTGTTGAGAATAGACCAGAAGCTTTTGAAGGAGCTGAATTATTACTGAACGAAGGCGGTAGTGGCTTTAGATCTAAAGATGGGATTGGATTTAGCATCGAGGTCACTCAGAAGATTCCTGTCTGGCTAAGACTTAATTCAGTTGACCAGCCAGGTCACGGCTCTTCACCAAGGACGACAAGTTCAGTTTCAAGAATAGTAGAGGCTTTGAATATTATATGGAATAGTCCTTTTGATCCTAGAATCATCCCTGAGGTTGATAGAGTATTTTCAGATAGGTCTGAAGGCTTAGAAGAACCTTTTAAAAGTAAATATAAAGATATTAAGAATATGATCCAAGATCCAATCTTTATGAAGGAGCTGCAAGAATTTTCACCTTCTTCTCATGCACTTACTAGAAATACTTGTTCGCTTACAAGAATGAATGGAGGTGTGAAAATAAATGTAGTTCCTCCCACGGCATGGGCCGAAATAGATTGCAGGATATTGCCGGATAATAAGCCTGAAGAATTTATAGAACAGATAGAGGATCTTATAAAAGATACTGGAGTTGAGGTTGAACCTTTAATGTTGGGTTTTCCGGGATCATCTCCTATTAATTCAGAGCTTTACTTAGCTATAGAGGACTTTATTCAAAAAAATTATCCAGGCTCAAAATTATCCCCATCAGTCAGTACTGGGTTTACAGATAGTAGATTTTCAAGAGGAATAGGTATAGCTAGCTATGGCTTTAATACATATATTTACGAAGGAAATGAAAGTTCAGGTATACATGGTAATAATGAGCGTATCCATGAGGATCGTTACAGGCAAAGCGTAAGTGATTTAAATCTTATCCTTGAAAAGGTTATATACGACTAGATTGGATCAATAGGAGTAGGGCATGGAACTTGTTTTTGTATAAGTTCAGCAGCACCTAAACACAGATCTTCTCTATATAGTTCTGAATAAATCTGAATACCTGTAGGTAGACCATCGTCCACTCCCATTGGCAATGCAACAGAAGGAATTCCTAAGCAGTTTCCTGGAGCAATAAACATAAAACTCTGTCTTAACGCTTCGTCTCCTTTATCAGGATCTAGGTCGGTATCAATTGGCCATTGTAAATTAGACCAAGTAGGCCCTATACAGACTGTATATTTTGTTAAGAAAGCTGACCATAGTCTTCTTAATCTTCTTCTTTCAAGTAAGGCTTGATCAAGTGACATCTCCAATAGGTTAGCTTCATTGGTTCTTTTTAGATAAGCAACTGTTTCCGGTTTAAATATTTCCTCTGGTAGTACCTCTATTAAACCTTGATTTAAAATAGCTCCCCAAATTTCATGCACCCTCTCTACTTCAGGTGCCTCCACTTCATCTACTTGCCAACCTTCCGATATCAAAACTTCACCGGCTCTATCTATTTCTCTCAGTGTAGCTTCTGGTAATTCGATATCACTTACCTTTTTAACTAAGGCTGCTTTTGGCTGGATAGGAAAATCACCAATCAACGGACTATTTATTGATTGAGGATCATCTATGTGTCTGCCCGACATGACCGATAATCCCGTTCTCAAATCCTCTACAGACCTAGCCATAGGTCCATCACTTAAAAAAGCACTGGATATACCCATATCCTCAAAAGGGGCTATAGTTCTTACAAAAGGGATTCTGCCTATCGAAGGTTTTATAGATGTGATGCCACAACAATAGGCTGGGTTTCTCAATGAACCGCCAATATCATTTCCTATTCCAAAAGGACTCATGCCTGAAGCAATAGCAGCACCTTCACCGCCACTTGAACCTCCTGGTGTTATTGCCTTATTCCAAGGGTTAAAGGTCCTACCTCTAAGCGGATTATCCGTATCTAAGCGCATGCCCATTTCAGGCATATTCGTCCTGCCAATTGGAATTGCTCCGGCATTTAACATCCTATCCACCAAAGGAGCATTTCTAGGAGGCATAGATTCAGCCAGTAGAGGAAGACCATTCGTTGTTGGAGTTCCAACAAAATCTATATTTTCTTTTATGGTAATTGGAACGCCATGAAAAGGCTTGTCCTCGATATCGGTATTAGAACTATCGGCTTTATCGGCCATCTCGAGTGCTGATTCTTCAAGTGTTACTGTTATGGCATTAATTTCAGGATTAACTTCTTTAATTCTATCTAAGTGAGCTTCAACCACTTCCTTGCTGGAAATTTCTTTTCTTTTGATAAGGCGTGCTAGTTCTCCAGCACTTTTTTGGGTAAGTTCATTCACATTTAATTCCTAAAGAATATTTATTTTTTCAGCTACAACCCTTTCTAGGTATGGTGAAGGTTTGAATTCAGGACCTAACTCTTTCTCAGCTTTTTGTAACCAATCAAGCACTTTGTCGTAACCTACTAGGTTGCCATAAAACATAGGCCCTCCTTCATACACTGGCCATCCGTAACCATTAGTCCAAACAATATCTATATCACTTGCTCTTATGGCCATTCCTTCTTCTAAGATTTTGAATCCTTCATTAATCATTGGATACAGACATCTTTGAAGAATTTCTTCTTTTGAAACCTCTCTCATTTGGATTTGTCTATCTTCTCCAAATTTCTTGATTAATGCTTCGACTTCTGGATCTGGAGATTTATTTCTATTTTCGTCATAGACATAAAAACCCTTTCCTGATTTTTGGCCTAATCTTCCTGCTTCGCACAAAACATCTCTTAGAGTTTCTCCATTAGAAGTTTCTTTATTCCAGCCTATATCTAGACCAGCTAGATCAGACATTGCAAAAGGACCCATAGGAAAACCAAAATCAAATAAAGCGTCATCTATATCCCAGGGAAGGGCGCCTTCTAGTATCAATTTATTGGCTTCTCTTTGCCTTTGTGCAAGTATTCTATTACCAACAAATCCTGGACATACTCCAACTACAGCAGCAATCTTTTGTATCTTTTTAGCTATTGCTAGCGAACTCGCTACAACTGATTTGGATGTTTTATCACCTCTAACAATTTCTAAGAGTTTCATAACATTAGCTGGACTGAAGAAATGAAGCCCTATTACATCTTCCGGTCTACTAGTTTCGGCAGCAATTTCATTCACATCTAACGCAGAAGTGTTTGAAGCCAAGATAGCACCATCTTTACATATTCCATCCAGTTGTTTGAATATGTCTTTTTTTAGATCCATATTTTCAAATACAGCTTCAATAATTAGATCTTGAGAATCAAGAGCATCTAGAGAAGTTTGTCCATTTATGAGCGCCATTCTTTCTTCGACCTGTTCATTCGTGATACGACCTTTTGCAGCTGTATTCTCATAATTTTTTCTGATAATGCCTAAGCCTTTATCTAATCTTTCCTGACTCTGTTCAATGATGGTGACTGGAATACCAACATTGGCAAAATTCATAGAGATGCCACCACCCATAGTTCCTGCGCCTATTACACCTACTGAATTGATTTCTTTCAAAGGAGTCTCTTTTTCAATATCAGGAATTTTTGTAACTTGTCTTTGAGCAAAGAATATATATCTCTGAGCTGCGGATTGAGAACCCGTCATTAGTTTCATGAATAAATCTTGTTCAACTTTAATGCCTTCTTCGAAGGGAAGATTAACTGCAGCTTCTACACATTGGATGTTGTATTCTGGGGCTAAAAATCCTCTAGTTTTTCTAAGAATTGATTTTCTAAATTCAGAGAAAAGTTCATCATTTCCCTTATCTGATTTAATTTTTTCATCTGCATCTCTAACCTTCACTAAAGGTCTACCTTCAGAAACTATCTTATTTGCAAAAGAAATAGCATTATTTTCTAACTCTCCTTCATTAGCTAGTTCATCAACTAAGCCCATATCAAGACATTGATTGGCAGGAACATGTTCTCCACTAGTCATCATCACAAGAGCTTTTTGGGCACCTACAATTCTAGGGAGCCTTTGTGTACCGCCTGCACCTGGAAGTAGACCTAAATTAACTTCTGGAAGGCCACATTTTGCAGAAGGAACAGCAATTCTGTAATGACAAGTCAAAGCAACTTCTAAGCCGCCACCCAGAGCAGTTCCATGTATGGCTGCTATTACAGGTTTAGTTGAGTTTTCTATCATATCTTGAACTTCATAAAGAGAAGGCCCTTTAGGGGCTTGACCAAACTCAGTAATATCCGCTCCAGCTATGAAAGTTCTTCCATCACATATAATTACTATAGATTTTACTGAATCATCTTTTAGCGCATCACTTATACCATTATTCAAGCCTTCTCTCACATTTGCCGATAAGGCATTTACTGGAGGTGAGTTCAGAGTTAAGACTGCTACTTCATCTTTTACTTCTAAAGTAGTCACTTCATTTATAGTTGGCATATTTAGTTCCCCTTAATCTTTTGAATTGATTCGCTATGCTATCGCAAAATATCATTAAAAAAAATATTATTTATATATGTCCTTTATCACTGTAATATTCCTCATACTTACATAGACACATAAGTACGATAAATAAGGAAATAAATGTCAGAAAGAATTACACATGGTAGTCTGAAGGTATCACAAGAACTTGATAATTTTCTAACAGATGAACTTCTTCCAGGTTTGGATATTAGCCCAGATGCTTTTTGGGAATCTTTTGAGCGAGTTCTTGATGAGTTTGGTCCTCGCAATAAGGAACTCTTAGCAAAAAGAACTGAGATTCAAAAAACAATCGATAATTGGCATATTTCAAAAAAAGGCTCTCCACATAATCATGATGAATATGTAAATTTCCTAAAAGAAATAGGTTATTTATTGGAAGAAGGAGATGATTTTGAAATAACCACTCAAAATGTAGATGAAGAAATCGCACTCGTTGCAGGTGCTCAATTAGTTGTACCTATTATGAACGCAAGGTTTTCTTTAAATGCTACTAATGCGAGATGGGGTAGTCTCTATGATGCTCTTTACGGAACAGATATGATTTCAGAAGAGGAGGGTGCTGAAAAATCAGGACCTTATAATCCGGTTAGAGGAAATAAAGTCATAGAATTTTCAAAAAATTTCTTAGATGAGTCGGTACCATTATCTTCAGGAAAATATGCCGATGTAACAGGTTTTAAAATTAACAAGGGAAGTCTTGAGATAAGTACTAGCGATCAATCTTCTACAGAATTAAAGGATGAATCTCAGTTCATAGGTTTTACAGGTGACTCCGATAATCCTAGTAGTATATTATTTAAAAACAATAACTTACACATAGAAATTGAAATTGATCCTGAAGACTCTATAGGCAAAGATGATCCAGCAAATATTAAGGATGTTTGTGTTGAATCGGCTGTAACTGCCATACAAGATCTTGAAGATTCTGTTGCGGCTGTAGATGCAGAAGACAAATCTTTAGGTTATCGAAACTGGTTAGGTTTAATGAAAGGAGATCTCAAAGAATCATTTTTTAAGGGCGGAGAAGAGATGACAAGGACTCTGAATGAGGATAGAAATTATTCAGACAAAAATGGTCAAGAAATTACTCTCCCAGGAAGAAGTGTTCTTTTGGTAAGAAATGTTGGTCATTTAATGACAAACCCTGCAATCCTTGACGCAAGCAATGATGAAGTCCCCGAAGGAATTATGGATGCCATGTTTACTATCTGTATAGGCAAGCATGATCTTTTGAAAGAAGGAAAACAATCTAATTCAAGAACTGGAAGTATTTATATAGTAAAACCAAAAATGCATGGACCTGAAGAAGTTAAGTTTACATGCGATTTATTTTCAAAAGTAGAACAGGAGTTGGGCCTTGATCCTCTAACAGTAAAAGTTGGTATTATGGATGAGGAAAGGCGAACTACTGTTAACCTTAAAGAATGCATTAGAGAAGCCAGCGATAGAGTTATATTTATAAATACTGGTTTCTTAGACAGAACGGGTGACGAAATTCATACCAGTATGGAAGCTGGACCTGTAGTGCCTAAGGCAGAGATGAAACAGCAACCCTGGATTGGCGCATATGAGGATTGGAATGTTGACATCGGTCTTGAGACTGGCTTTAAAGGTAGGGCGCAAATAGGTAAAGGAATGTGGGCGATGCCTGATGAGATGTTAGGAATGTATGAAAATAAATCCATGCATCCTGATGCAGGTGCAAATTGTGCATGGGTTCCATCTCCTACTGCCGCGACTTTACATGCTATTCACTATCACCAGGTTTCTGTTTCAGAACGTCAAGAGAAATTAGCCTCAAGAACAAGGGCTGACTTAAAAGATATTCTTTCTATTCCATTACTGGATAATCCTGAAAGCTTAACATCTGAAGCTATTCAAGCTGAACTTGATAATAATTGCCAAGGCATACTTGGTTATGTTGTGAGGTGGGTAGATTTAGGGGTAGGTTGCTCCAAGGTCCCTGATATAAATAATGTTGGCTTGATGGAAGATAGAGCTACATGCAGAATTTCAAGTCAACATATAGCAAATTGGATTCATCACAATCTTTGTTCAGAGGAGCAAGTTGAAGAGACGATGAAAAAAATGGCTCTTGTAGTTGATCAACAAAATGCTGAAGATCCTGAATATATTGCGATGGGTCCTGACTTTAATGGGATATCCTTTTCTGCTGCTCTAGATTTAGCTGTGAAGGGACGAACTCAACCGAGTGGCTATACAGAGCCAATTCTTCACTCCAAAAGATTACAAGTAAAATCTTAATAACTCTAAATTTGACCTTTAAGGTCTATTCTTTAGACTGATAAATGCTTTGGAGGTTTTTTTATGAAAAGAGCATTTTTTTTAAGTATTTCTTTGTTATTAAGTAATTCTTTTTTTGCTGAGGGAGAGTCTTTTTCTTGTGATCCAAAAAAATATTTACCTGAGGATTTAGCAAATAAAGTCTTAGTTCATAGAGAATCAGGTTTTAATATTTGTTTAAGTTGCGAGGGTGAAACTTGTAAATTTAAACAACAGCTATTAGATAATCCCGATACCTTGTCCATCTGTAAGCGACTCTTTTGTACAGCCTCTTTTGCAAGCAGAGGATTTGAGATTCCTGCAGGAACGCCGCGTGGAAAAAGTTCTTTCAGTTATCAATACTCGATTTCAAAACTAGGAGCAATTACAGATATAAACATCACATCAACTGATGGAGTATTTTCAAACAAAGATGCAAAGGAATTCGTAAAAGCCTTAACAAGAAAAACTAAATTTTTACCAATTAAATACCAAGGGAATAATTACGAATTAATCAATTTAGCTTCCGAGATGAATATCAATACACGATTAGGAAATGATTAACTATGAAAGGATACTGGATAACATTATGTCACGTCACGGACAGTGAAACTTACGGGGAATACATCAAACTTGCAGGACCAGCTATACAAAAATATGGTGGTAAATTTTTAGCCAGAGGTGGTGAGCAAGTGAAATATGAAGGATCTTCGTATGATAGGACAGTAGTTGTAGAATTTGATTCTCTTCAAAGTGCGAAAGATGCATATAATTCAGAGGAATACAAAAAGGCACTTGAGTATTCTTCAATTTCCTCGGAGAGACACCTAGTTGTTGTTGAGGGCCTCTAAAGGTTGATGTGGAACTACCAAATTTAATTTTAGTCTGTTTAGCTGCATTTTTTGCAGGAGGTCTAAATTCTCTAGCTGGCGGTGGAAGCTTCATATCACTTCCAGCATTACTGTATGTAGGGATATCTCCAGTACTAGCCAATACTACGAGTGCAGCAGCAATATTGCCGGGATATTGTGGATCTGTGATAGGGTTCAAGAAAACTTTTACTACTATAAGCCTGAATAAAATTATGCCTTTAATATTTTTAGTAATAATTTTTTCAGTTGGTGGTGCATTCTTTTTAATAAATACTTCCGATGAATTTTTTATAAAGGTTTTACCCTTTTTAATTTTCATGGCAACTCTATTATTTATATTTAATCCACAAACTGTGCGACAGAAATCTCAAAGTCCAAGTGGCGTATATCAAAAAATTGGTCTGTCTTTTGTTAGCACTTATGGTGGATATTTCAATGGAGGACTTGGTTTAGCTCTGCTATCTGTACTTTCTATAGATAAAGATTTTTCTTTAAAACAACTCTCAGCAATAAAGTCTTTATTATTAAGTTCTATGCCTGAAACTAAATCACCAGAAGTAATACCTGTAGCACAAAAAATTGAATCACCTTTTACGATTTCATTTAAATCATATTTTTTATTAAGATCATCAATCCCCATTTTTTTTTTCCCTATATTTATCATTTTCTGTTTTAAATAAGAATCTTGCTTGAAATTTACAATTACAAGCATCTAAGGCAGATGACTCTAAAACACCTTCGG
>ERZ802822.1630-NODE-1630-length-13317-cov-11.928097_pt1 | contig 13317 bp, 10 predicted proteins | sample MGYA00345649_ERZ802822 | MGnify/ENA primary metagenome ERZ802822 (study PRJEB30503, sample SAMEA104212359) | marine metagenome | biome: Westerlies Biome; feature: [SRF] surface water layer (ENVO:00010504) within the epipelagic zone...; material: water...
GGCCTCACCAAACTGAGCATTCGTGGCGCCGGGATCATGGGGCGCCCCGGCATTGCAGCAAGCCTGTTCAATTGCCTATGCCAGCAAGGGATCAACCTGCGTCTGATTGCCACCAGCGAAGTGAAGGTGAGCTGCGTGATTGCATCCAACTCTGGGCGCAAGGCCTTACAAGCCGTGCGTGAGGCCTTTGAAGTGGCGGACTCGCAGGTCGCCATCAATCCTCCCTTGAGCGGCGAAAACGAACCCGAGGTTCGCGGTGTTGCCCTCGATCGCGATCAGGTGCAACTGTCCGTGCGTCACATCCCCGACCGACCCGGCACCGCTGCTGCCCTCTGCTCCTCGTTGGCCGACAACGGCATCAGTATCGACGCAATTGTCCAATCGGAACGTCAACACGCCGATGGCTCCCGCGACATCAGCTTCATCCTGCGCAAAGAAGACCGTGCCCGGGCTGACGTTGCTCTCGCCCCCCTGCTCGCCCAATGGCCTGGCGCTGCTCTAGAAGACGGCGATGCGATTGCACGGGTGAGTGCTGTTGGAGCTGGGATGCCTGCAACCGCCGGCACCGCAGGACGGATGTTTCGGGCCCTCGCCGACGCTCAGATCAACATTGGCCTCATCGCCACCAGCGAGATCCGCACGAGCTGTGTGGTGGCAGAAGACAATGGCATCAAAGCCCTGCAAGTGGTCCATGCCTGCTTCGGGCTGGGTGGAGACAAACGGCATCAAGCCCAGGGCACGGCCTCACCGCTTGAAAAGACCTAAGGCCCGATTACAAAGGAGAACCATCAACGTTCCGACTTGAACGGCGATTTCCAGCAGACCTACCAAGCGGCAGAGCGCGCCTACGGCGGGGGGGATTACGAAACGGCGCATCACCTGGCCAGCGGTCTCCTCAAGCAACTGGACGTTGAGGAGAGAGCCGACGACGATCAAGTGCATGATGCCGTTCTCGGATGGCGTGCCTTTGTAGCCCTCTTGCTCGGACACATCGAACTGCATGGCCGAGAGCGGCCCGATCAGGCAGCGAACTACTACCAACTAGCCCTGGACTGCCAGCCCCAGGACACCCTGGCGGACTTGGCAAGACAGGGCCTCCAACGCAGCCTTGTTGAACCCGAGGCGGTCCAAGCTGGATCGTTGCCATCGATGCTGCAAGATCCCTTTCTCAACAACGCTGCGCCCGCAACAACCCCTGGCCTAAGCCAAACCACGGCCATGCCTTGGCTCACCGAGAACAGCTCCCCTCCACAAGCCAGGGAAACGCCTGCGCCTGAGCGAAAACAAACCGATGAACCTGATCAACCGGTTCGCTCGAACCCGGACATCTCAGAGCCGCTGATCTCCGCACATGAAGAGCCATCGCACAACGAACAACCCTTGCCTCTGCTCATCCCCGAGGAGAGCCTTGAAAGAGCCTGGTTAAGGGTCTCGATCACTCCAGAAAGCACAAGGGCTGACTCAATCCCCATGGATCAAGCCAAACCCTCATCAAGATTGAAGCGTCTGTGGCAGGGCCTAAACCGCAGCTGAACGGCGGCGGCGGGTGCGGCCAGCCGGCATCTCCTGCTCGGGCTCAGCAGTTTTCTCAGCCTTTGACGTCACCTTGGTGGCCACAGCTGTTGTGGCTGCAGGCGCAGCAACAGCCACCGCGGGAGTTGCAACAGCCGTAGACGTTGCGACATCCGAAGAAATCACGACGGAAGTCGTCTTAGAAGGAGCGGCCACCGAACTGCCGTTCGTACGCACCGGTGCTGGTGGAGCACCATTGCGACGGACCACACCACGGCCTGCACCACCACCACGGTTACGGGAGGCAGGACGATCATCCGGCTCTGCATCGGCCCGGCCCTTGTAGGTGGGGGTTCCGCCGGGGGCTGGCTGGACCAAGCAAAGAATCAGTGGCTCCACCTGCAGTTCACGACGCATGCGACGGCCGAGGCCCACCTCGACTTCACGCTGAACACCCATCCAATCCACTTCAGGGGCCTTATCGCCGGTGTTACGGGAAAGCTGTTTCCAACGGTTTTCCAACACCCAGGTGATTTCTCGCTCGGTCCAAAGCGACATCTTGCGGGCATCCGCCGTTGTGACCACACCACGCAGGTTCACCCGGGGCGGTGCCACCATCGCGCCATCGGTGCTGATCGCAGACAAAATCGTGACCACGCCGTCTTCCGCCAACTGCTGACGTTCCTTCAGAACACGGGCATCAACGATGCCGTTGCGGGATTGGTCGAGCAGTTCGATACCAGCTTTCACCGGATCTCCCTTTCTCAATGAGTCGGGGGTGAGTTCCACCACATCGCCGTTCTCAATAATCAGGGTGTTGTTGACGGGCACTCCCATGGAATGGCCCGTTTTGGAATGCTGCACAAGCATCCGGTGCTCCCCATGGACGGGAACAAAGAACTTGGGCTTGGTGAGAGCCAGCATCAGCTTTTGGTCTTCCTGGAAGCCGTGGCCAGACACATGAATGCCTTCACCCTTTCCATAGACAACCTTGGCGCCAAGCATCATCAGCTTGTCGATCGTGTTCACCACAGAAATGGTGTTCCCAGGGATCGGACTCGCAGAGAAAATGATCGTGTCGGTGGTTTTCACCTTCACTTGCGGGTGATCACCGCGGGAGATCCGGCTAAGAGCAGCAAGGGGCTCCCCCTGGCTACCGGTCATCAGCAACAACGTTTCACGATCAGGCACGTCATTGATTTGCTTGATCGGTACAAACAGCTCATCGGGCGCCCGCATGTAACCCAATTCACGGGCCTTCGCGATCACGTTGAGCATGGAACGGCCCAACAGTCCGACCTTCCGGCCATTTTTCATCGCCAGCTCAAGAATCATCGACACGCGATGAATCGAGCTCGCGAAGGTGGTGACGATCACCCGACCATCGGCATTGGCAATGTGGCGGTCGAGGTTGGGAAACACCGAGCGCTCTGGAGGACAGAAGCCAGGCACCTCGGCATTCGTTGAATCACTGAACAGGCAGAGAACACCCTTTTCGCCGTAATGGGCGAGGCGAGCCATATCAAAGTGCTCACCATCCACTGGCGTGTGGTCGAACTTGAAATCACCGGTGAAGATCACCGTGCCCACCGGTGTGGTGATCGCCAGCGAAAAGCTGTCGGCCATCGAGTGGGTGTTGCGGATGAACTCCACAGAGAAATGCTGGCCCACCTTCACCACATCGCGCGGTGCGACCGTTTGCAGCGTGGTGCGGTCGGTGACGCCCGCCTCATCCATCTTTCCGGTGAGCATCGACAGGGCCAGTCGGGGCCCATAGATCACGGGGATGTTGAAGTGCTTCAGGTGATGGGCAATCCCACCGATGTGGTCTTCATGGCCATGGGTCACGATCATCCCGCGAATGCGTTTCTGGTTCTCACGCAGAAAGCTGGTATCGGGCAAAACCACGTTCACACCATGCATTCCGTCACTGGGAAACGCCAATCCGGCATCCACCAGCATCAGGTCGTCGCCGTACTCGAAAACGCAGGTGTTTTTGCCGATCTCATGCAGACCACCCAGGGGGATGACCCGTAGGCAGGGCTCTTGTTCTTTGCCGGATCTTGCGTTGTAAGCCATGAAAAAAAGACGTAAGGGAAAACTGTTTGCGTAAGCCGTTAAGCCGGACCCGTCAGGTCTGACGAAGGGCAGACAGGGTGTTGGACAACGTGGTTCTCATGGCTTCAGGTAAGGAGGACAAAGGAGGACGAGGAGCACCGACAGACCAACCATTGATCTCGAGGGCAGCTTTGACAGGGATGGGATTCGTTGTGGCAAACAAAGCCTTAAACAGAGGAATTAGTTGCTCGTGCTGGGCGAGGGCAGCGCCGACTTCGCCTTCGACATAGGCATTAATCATGGCCCGAATCTGCGGACCGGCCACATGGCTGGCCACACTCACCACACCCACGGCACCAACCGACAGCATCGGCAAGGTGAGTCCATCATCACCGCTGTAAATCGCGAGCCGTGAGCCGCAGGCCAAGCGCAGGGCGGTGACTTCCTCGGTGGTGCCACTCGCTGCTTTGAAGCTGACGATGTTGGGGCAATCCATCAAGCGAGCCACCGTTTCGGACTCGATATGACATCCCGTCCGTCCAGGAATGTTGTAAAGCATCAAAGGCAACGTGGGTGCCGCCTCAGCAATGGCGCGGAAATGAACTTCCAAGCCCTCCTGGGGAGGCTTGTTGTAATACGGAACCACCACCAAAGCGCCGTCGGCACCAACGGCTGCCGCTTCTCGCGTGGCTTTCACGGCCTCAGAGGTGGAATTGCTGCCAGTGCCCGCCAAAACCTGAGCACTCGAACCAACAGCCTCTCGGACGGCTTCCAGCAACTTCAGCTGTTCATCCCAGCTGAGGGTGGGGGATTCACCCGTAGTTCCGCACACCAACAGACCATCAGATCCTTGCTCCACGAGATGACGGGCTAGACGTGCCGCCAGCTGAAAATCAACCGCTCCACTGGAATCAAACGGAGTCACCATCGCGGTCACGATGCGGCCAAATGGTTGAGGGGACAAGGAGGCGGAAAGAGTCATCAATTCTGAATCAACAGTTCGGCGATCTGGACGGCATTCAGAGCAGCTCCTTTTCGGATCTGGTCACCACAGAGCCAAAGTTCAAGGGCATTGGGGTCACTGATGTCTTGACGAATTCGACCGATGGCAACGGGATCCCTTCCCGTCACATCCGTGGGCATCGGAAAACGATTAACAGCCTGATCCTCGATCAGTTCCACGCCAGGGGCCGCAGCCAACAGCTGCCGGGCTTCATCCACAGGAAAAGGCTGTTCAAATTCAATGTTCACCGCCTCAGAGTGGGCACGGAGAACGGGAACACGGACACACGTGGCTGAAAAACGCAAATCAGGCAGATCCATGATTTTGCGTGTCTCATTCACCATTTTCATTTCCTCTTCGCAATAGCTGTTGTCTTGCAAAGGGGAGTTGTGAAGAAACAAATTAAAAGCAAGGGAATAGGGAAGCACCTCGCTGTTGGGGACACCACCATCGAGCACCACACGGGATAAGTCTTTGAGTTCGTCCATGGCGCGGGCACCCGCACCACTCGCCGATTGGTAGGTGCTCACCAAAACGCGCCGCAACGCCCGCTTTGCCGCCAGGGGAGCCAACGCCAACGTGAGCAGAATCGTGGTGCAGTTGGGATTCGCAATCACCCCTTGGTGCGCATGGGCCGCCTGGGGATTGACCTCCGGAACCACGAGGGGAACATCCGGCTCCATACGAAAGGCGCTGGAGTTATCCACCATCAGAGCTCCCGCACTGGTGATCGCTTCACGCCACAGACGTGACACCGAACCCCCCGCTGAAGCGAGGACAAGATCCACGCCTTGAAAGGCTTCAGCCGTGACTTCCTCCACGACAAGCTGACGGCCATTCCAAGTTTGCGGTTGCCCAGCGGAACGGGCTGAAGCCAACAACTTCAACTCGCCGACGGGGAATTGTCGTTCTTCAAGCAAGAGCAACAGCTCCTGGCCAACAGCCCCACTGGCGCCAAGGACAGCAACATTGAGCGGACGATTAGGGAGAGTTGCTGTCAAGCGGTAATGCGAACGTCTGAACTGAAAACTGTTGGCTCAACTGATCGCGACCGCCGATTTGTAGAGAGGGCGGTGCATCAATTCATCACTCCTTCACCATACCGGGCAGAGGCTGGAGCGGCAGTTTCTTAAGCTGGTTTGCTGCCAAGAACCGCCGTCAACACAACCATGAGCGCTGCCACCCTGAAGGTGTCCACCGAATCCCGCCCCAGCAGCCGTTTGGCGGTGACGGTGACCGTGCCTGGGGAGCGCTGTACGGCCAGCTATGAAGAGGCCATCAAAAGCCTGAGCCGCAGCATCAACCTGCCGGGCTTCCGTAAGGGAAAAGTGCCTCGCTCGGTGTTGGTGCAACAGCTGGGTGGCGTCCGGATCAAAGCAACCGCCTTAGAAAAGCTGATCGATAGCGCCTGGCGTGACGCCATCAAGCAGGAATCGCTTGAGCCCATCAGCCAGCCCGACCTGAGCAGTGGCTTCGATGGATTGTTGGAAAGCTTCAACCCCGGCGATGAATTGACGTTCACGCTGGAGGCCGATGTGGCCCCAACGCCAAAGCTGAAAAGCACCAAAGGCCTGAAGGCGGAATACGAAGCCGTTGTCTATGACGCTTCGCGGGTCGACAGCATGATTGAAGATTCCCGCAAGCAACTCGCCACTGTTGTTCCCGTCGAAGGACGTGCCGCAGAAAAGGGTGATGTCGCTGTTCTTGGTTTCAAAGGCACCTACAGCGATGACGGGTCCGAAATCGAAGGAGGAAGCGCCGATTCGATGGACGTGGATCTCGACAACGGCCGCATGATCCCCGGCTTCATCGAAGGCGTCATTGGCATGAAGGTGGGCGAGAGCAAGTCCGTCGATTGCCAATTTCCTGACGACTACCCAAAGGAAGATGCACGGGGCCGCAAGGCAGCCTTTGAGATTGAGCTCAAAGATCTAAAAACCCGTGAGTTGCCTGAACTGGACGATGCCTTTGCGAAGCAAGCCAGCGAGCAGGACACGATGGCTGACCTCCGCAAAGATCTCGAGCAACGCCTCAAGGACGATGCCGAACGCCGCCAAACCAGCAATCGCAACGATGGCTTGGTGAAAGCGTTGGTAGAGCAACTCGAGGTGGACCTACCTGAAGCCCTAATCCAGCAAGAAAGTCGCAACTTGGTGGAGCAAACAGCGGCTCAATTTGCCCAACAAGGCATGGATGTGAAATCGCTGTTCACACCAGACTTGATCCGCAATCTGATGCAGAACTCCCGTCCTGAAGCTGAGGAGCGCCTCCGTCGCAGCTTTGCGCTCACCGCGCTGGCAGAAGCGGAAGACATCAAGTTGGACGACAGCGCGATCGACACCAAGCTGAAGGAAGTAAAAAAAGACTTGTCTGCTGACGCCAAGGTTGATCCCGAGCGGCTTCGGCAGGCCGTGATGGACGACCTCATGCAGGAACAGCTGATGAGCTGGCTTGAAACCAACAGCACCCTCACCGAAAAAGCCCCAGAACCGGAATCGGACACCAAGAGCTGAGCTGCACCCATAGATTGTGTCCACTCACTTGGACACCGAGCGCGTGATCGACGCCCGCAGTCACCACCCCATCCAAAACCGCTGGCGGTCCGAGATGCCTATCTCGGCCCCTGGCCCCTTACCAACCGTTGTGGAGCAGTCCGGTCGAGGCGATCGCGCCTTCGACATTTATTCACGGCTACTCCGTGAACGAATCATCTTTTTAGGAACTGGCGTTGACGACGCGGTCGCCGATGCCCTCGTGGCTCAAATGCTGTTCCTTGAGGCAGAAGATCCAGAAAAAGACATTCAGATCTATGTCAACTCCCCCGGTGGCTCTGTCACCGCTGGTTTGGCGATCTACGACACGATGCAGCAGGTCGCACCAGATGTGGTGACCATTTGTTATGGCTTAGCTGCCAGCATGGGTGCCTTTCTCCTCTCTGGCGGCACCAAAGGAAAGCGTCTTGCTCTACCAAACGCTCGAATCATGATCCACCAGCCCCTCGGAGGAGCTCAAGGACAGGCCGTTGATATCGAAATCCAGGCCAAGGAAATTCTTTTTCTGAAAGAAACCCTGAATGGGCTGTTGGCGGAACACACAGGCCAACCCCTCGACAAAATTTCAGAAGACACCGATCGCGACTACTTCCTTTCCCCGGCAGAAGCGGTTGAATACGGACTGATCGATCGGGTGGTGGACAGTTCCGGGGACGGAGGAATCGTTACGGACGGCTGACAGAACGCCGTCCGCTCTCGATGCTGTGGACCCAGGACAATCCATCTGGTCGTGTCCTGACCTTCCCAATTGAGGTGACCGGCGTTCGATGGCCAAATTCGATGCCCATCTGAAGTGCTCGTTCTGCGGTAAATCGCAGGATCAAGTGCGCAAGTTGATCGCCGGTCCTGGCGTCTACATCTGCGATGAGTGCATCGATCTCTGCAATGAGATCCTCGATGAGGAATTGGTCGACAGCCAGGGCAACCCCCGTGCAGGCGCCGAGCCAAGTCGCAAAGCGACCCCAGCGGCTCACAAGAGCAACAAGCCAGCTCCAACGCTGGCTTCAATCCCCAAACCCCTCGAGATCAAAAGTTTTCTCGACCAACAGGTAGTAGGTCAGAACGCAGCCAAAAAGGTGATGTCTGTAGCGGTGTACAACCACTACAAACGTCTGGCTTGGCAGGGGGATGGGAAAGGTGAGACGGAAGAAACCGCCACGCGTCTGCACAAGAGCAACATCCTGCTCATTGGTCCAACGGGTTGCGGGAAAACTTTGCTCGCTCAGACCCTGGCTGAGATGCTCGATGTTCCCTTTGCGGTCGCTGACGCCACCACCCTCACCGAAGCGGGCTACGTCGGAGAAGACGTTGAAAACATTCTTCTGCGGCTCCTCCAAAAAGCCGACATGGACGTGGATCAAGCCCAGCGAGGCATTATTTATATCGACGAAATCGACAAAATTGCGCGTAAAAGCGAGAACCCCTCAATAACCCGCGATGTATCAGGGGAGGGGGTACAGCAAGCCCTCCTCAAAATGCTTGAGGGAACCGTGGCAAATGTGCCACCTCAAGGCGGCCGGAAACATCCTTATCAAGACTGCATTCAGATCGACACCAGTCAGATTTTGTTCATCTGCGGTGGCGCCTTTGTTGGTTTAGAAGACGTGGTTCAAAAACGCATGGGACGAAACGCGATCGGCTTCATGCCGCCCGCTGATAGCCGCGGCCGCAGTCGCGCCAACCGAGATCTGCAAGCCGCTCAAGTGCTGCGAAATCTCGAGCCCGACGATCTGGTGAAATATGGACTGATCCCTGAATTTATTGGACGTATTCCAGTGAGTGCAGTGCTTGAACCATTGGATGAAAAGACATTGGAATCGATCCTCACTGAGCCACGCGATGCACTCGTGAAGCAGTTCCGCACGCTGCTGAGCATGGACAATGTGCAGCTGCAGTTCGCTGATGACGCGATCACGGCCATTGCTCAGGAAGCACACCGCCGTAAAACCGGAGCCCGTGCATTAAGAGGAATTATCGAGGAAATCATGCTCGATTTGATGTACGACCTTCCATCCCAATCATCGGTGAAAGACTTCACCGTGACCCGGTCAATGGTGGAAGAGCACACCGGCGGAAAAGTTCTCCCACTACCTGGCACAGATCAACAAAAAACAGCCTGACAGCCTCAATCTCTCAGCCAATTCACAGCCTTATCAGCTAGACCAAACATAAACTTGTTGAATTAATACCGCAGGAAAATGAGAACGATTGAACCAAGATTCCTAATCGACGAAGACCTCGCAAACATCACGAAGGAGATCCTCAAAGAAGATAATATCCTTGATATTTACATCCATAATGATGCTGGCCCTGTCACCGTTTCGGGCGGAAGTTTTGGATCGCAAAATATTAATACAGTCAAATGGACTGCTCAAGACGAACGATTCCTGAAAGATGTAGTCGAAGATATAGACGAAAGCATTGATCTTGACTTCAACTTTACGTCGAATCAGTCAACAGCAGATGTTGCAATATTTCTAGACACTGAGATTTCTTTGGACGATGGAGGAGACACGCTGGGATTGGCCGTGAGCAACCGGAACAATAGCAATGGATATTTTTGGGAAATCTTTCTCAATGAGCCCAAGTTTGAAGGTGATCAAGACTATTTTCGTTATGCCTTAATTCACGAAATTGGCCACACGCTTGGCTTAGAACATCCGTTTGAAGACAATGACGGAGACGTGGTAGACGGAATCACAGATCCCTGGAAAAGCCTCTATCCAGAAGACACTGTGATGGCCTATAGAAACCCTACCGATGGACGCTGGCCTAATGATTACACCTCAAACGACAAGGCCGCCCTGATCGAACTTTGGGGACAAGAAACAAACCCCACTCCAGCAGTGACGCCCGACAAGCCAAACGGATTATCGGCGCAAGTTATGGATAACAATTCAACCCGCTTCCAAGGCACATCCAAAGCTGATTGGATCATCGGAAATGATGGTAATAATACGATCAAAGCGAAGGGAGGAAATGATTATCTTCAAGGAGGATTAGGTAACGATCGCCTCAAGGGAAATAACGGAAACGACACACTTAGAGGCGGAGATGGCGATGACATTATTCACGGCGGCAAAGGCTCAGACATCATTCGTGGTGGCAAAGGTGCAGACGTCTTATATGGGAATACGGGACAGAACACATTCTCAAGTGCAGCCGATGAATCCATTGACATTATCAATATTCAATGCGAACAACAATCAAACAAAAAACGACGCAGAAAAGCTAATAAAAAAAAGCAAAGTGCAAACAATATCGATATTATTGAGGAGCTAGATCTAAATGATAAAATTAATCTAATCGGCGCCAAAAATAAATCAATTTTCATCCAAGAAACGTCGTCCCTTGGAGAAGCTGGACTTGGTATATTTGCCAAAGGATCACTTGAAGCTCTTTACATTGGGGATGACCTGTCCTCAGCGCAACTACTCAACATAACGACAGGTTTAAACAAATAAATTATTAAAAACTGGCAACAACAGTTGCATCCAATGACGACATCACAATGGTTTGATTAATCTTCTCCCCCATCACATCTCAATAAAACAGCCATGCCATGCGCAAATGAATTTAGATAAAATGTGAATTCTTCCTTCCCACCACTTGGCCACTGCTGACCACCTACAGGTCCCGCGTCGGCATGGCCTGTTCAACCATCACGGGATCGATCTTGGCGATGGCACCGTTGCCCACTATTTAGAGGGGCGGGAGATTCTGCGTAGCCCTATCTCAGAGTTCAGCCAAGGAGAGGTAGTAAGCGTGCTGAACCACGCGAATGCGTCTCCTGCAGGAGTCACCCTCCGCCGAGCGATGGGCCGCCTTGGCGAACAGAACTACAACCTGCTCTTCAACAACTGCGAGCACTTCGCCACGTGGTGCAAAACCGGACGACACCGCAGTGGGCAGGTGGACTCTGTGATCGATCGCGCCCGCCAATGGAGTCGGCTAATGCCATCCGCCCTTCTCGGCGGACTGGATCTTTTAGTACGACGTGGCGTCCTGGACGACAACACCCGACAGATCGCCAGCCAAGGACTCGCCAAACTGGAGCAACTGCGCCAAATGTTGCTTCAAAAGCTCGAAGGCCTGCTGCTGCAAATTGGGTCCGACGGCAACAAGCAGCTTTTGCTCACAGGACAAAGCCTTGCCGATGAACTCGCTGCGGTGGAAGACCTGCAACGAAAAATTGATGCCCTGTTGAATCAACCCCGCAAGCTTCCAAGCTCCAAAGCTGAGTAGCCTCGCGATAACGCTCGCGGCGCATGAGTTCCACCTACCAGCCGCTGCATCACAAATACCGTCCGCAACGCTTCGATCAGCTTGTGGGCCAGGAAGCGATTACCGCCACTCTTGGCAACGCACTGACCAGCAACCGGATCGCACCGGCGTACCTATTCAGCGGCCCCCGCGGTACGGGAAAGACCTCCAGTGCGCGGATTTTGGCGCGATCGCTGAATTGCCAAAACAGTGATGGGCCAACACCGGAGCCCTGCGGAACTTGCGATCTTTGCCGCACGATCGCTTCGGGTACAGCCCTCGATGTCATCGAAATTGATGCCGCCTCCAACACCGGCGTCGACAACATCCGGGAGTTAATCGAACGGTCGCGTTTTGCACCGGTTCAGGCCCGCTGGAAGGTGTACGTGGTGGATGAATGCCACATGCTCTCGACGGCAGCCTTCAACGCCCTGCTCAAAACGTTGGAAGAACCACCCCCGCAGGTGGTGTTCGTGCTGGCCACCACCGATCCGCAACGGGTTCTCCCGACCATCCTCAGCCGCTGCCAACGCTTCGATTTCCGACGCATTCCCCTCGATGCGCTGGAACAGCACCTCACCTGGATCGCGGAACAAGAATCCATCGCCATCCAACCCGAAGCCATCCACGTTGTGGCCCAACGATCCCAAGGGGGATTGCGCGATGCGGAAAGCCTGCTGGATCAACTAAGCCTGCTACCGCCACCGATTGAAGCAAACGCCGTTTGGGATCTGCTGGGAGCGGTGCCAGAACAAGAGCTCCTAGCGCTGGCGCAGGCCATGACCAGCTCCGAGCCCGTAGCCCTACTCGAAGCCACCCGCAACCTGCTGGACCGCGGCCGTGATCCTGGAGCTGTCCTGCAAGGACTGGCGGGTGTGCTGAGGGATTTGGTGCTGATGGCCGCCGCCCCCAATCGTCCAGAACTCACGGGCGTATCACCCCAGTTTCGGGATCAGCTGCCTGAACTGGCCAAAAGCATCGGCCGAACCCGGCTGTTGCAGTGGCAAGCACAATTGCGTGGGGCTGAACAGCAGTTGCGACAAAGCGTGCAACCCCGCCTTTGGCTCGAAGTGCTGTTGCTGGGGCTTTTGGCCGAGCCAATGTCGCCCGCGCTAGCCACAGCGCCGAGAACGCCCCAAGCCACACCAGCCCCTGCAGCAGTTCCAGTTCCAGTTCCTGTCGCTGCACCTGCACCAGCTCCAACTGCTCCATCCCCGTCACCAGCACAGGCAAAAACCCCGGAACTGCCCACAGTGGCGACGGCAACCCCAGTTCCAGCCACGAGTGGCACCAATCTGCCGGAGCTGTGGCAGCAAATCTTGGGCAGCCTGGAATTGCCCTCCACCCGCATGCTGCTGTCCCAGCAGGCGCAGTTGGTGCGACTCGATGCGAATCGCGCTGTGGTGCAAGTAGCCGGTAACTGGATGGGCATGGTGCAAAGCCGCGCCAGCTTGTTGGAGCAAGCCGTCGCCAAGGCTTTAGGCGGGTCGCGTCAGTTGATCATCGAAGCCAGCACGAATGCCATCGCTGCCCCATCAGCGCCATCGGCGCCCGTCGTGCAACCCCCTCAGACAGCCCCAGCTCCTGTTGAAACTGAGACACCTCAACTACCCAAAACAGAGGTTGTTCCAGCTGTTGTTGAGGCACCAACGCCAATCACAAGGCTTACAACGCAAGAACCTGCAAAACCACCACCAACTCCGTCTCCAGTCGCCATCTCACAACCGGTTCAAACCGAACCAGTTCAAAATCCTGCAAACCCCAGCCCACCATCAGGTCTCGACCGACAGGCTAAAAATCTGGCTGATTTTTTTAATGGCCAGGTTCTGGACGTGGATACCGACGGGATTGGTTAAGGAGCCATCCAATTGCTTTGATAAGTCAAACGATAGAAAAACTAAACCACTAAAAACTTTCTTCAACTCCCTT
>ERZ802822.1631-NODE-1631-length-13317-cov-4.509592_pt1 | contig 13317 bp, 10 predicted proteins | sample MGYA00345649_ERZ802822 | MGnify/ENA primary metagenome ERZ802822 (study PRJEB30503, sample SAMEA104212359) | marine metagenome | biome: Westerlies Biome; feature: [SRF] surface water layer (ENVO:00010504) within the epipelagic zone...; material: water...
TGGCTGCGCCAAGCTTGGCTCCGGCCGCAATCACAGTCACCTTGTTTTTTTTCAGCAGATGCTTGACCCCCATCGACAGGCGGCCGGCAACCTTGCGTGACCGTTTCACCACAGCCGCAAGATCGACTTTCACCTCGCCAACAGTGATGCCGAAATCGGCCATTTCATCAATTGAATGACGCAATTCGGCAGCGCGCAGCAATGCTTTGGTTGGAATACAGCCCCAATTCAGGCAGATACCACCAAGATTCTCACGCTCGATCACCACCGGCTTTAGCCCAAGCTGGGCCGCCCGAATGGCCGCAACATAGCCACCAGGCCCGCCACCAATCACGGCAATATCAAATTGGGTATCGGTCATTCTTGTCTCCTAATCGGACAACTGGTAGGCTTGCAATTGGTCAATCGCACGGCGCATTACAACGGCATCGTGCCTTACAAAAGCATGGTAACGGGATTTTCAACAAACCCCTTAAAGGCCTGAAGCCATCTAGCACCAACCGCCCCGTCAACAGCGCGATGATCGGCCGAAAGGGTAACGCTCATCACCGTTGCCACGGCAAGATTGCCATCAATGACAATCGGCCGCTGTTCACCGGCACCAACCGCTAGAATACCACCATGCGGCGGGTTAATGACCGCGGCAAATTCACGAACACCAAACATGCCAAGATTGGAAATTGTAAAGCTGCCACCGGTATATTCGTTGGCGGCTAATTTCCCATCACGCGCGCGGGCAGCCAGATCGGTGGTCACCTGCGATAGGGCGGCAAGCCCCTTTTGTTCGGCGGCCCAAACGATTGGCGTGATTAACCCGCCATCAATGGCCACTGCCATCGCAATATCGGCATGACGGAACAGCCGTGTATTCTCGCCTTCCCATGACGCATTGGCTTCAGGAACAGCAATCAATGCCATCGCCGCGGCGCGGATAATCATGTCATTGACCGAGATTTTGATCCCTTCGGCTGCCTTGGCATTCAATGATTTGCGCGCTTCGAGCAAATTGTCGATTACACAATCAACGGTCAGATAGAAATGTGGCGCTTGCTGCTTTGAGTCCTGAAGACGGCTAGCAATGGCCTTGCGCATCTGGCTATTGGCAACAAGATAGCTGTCGCCTTGCTGGGTCGCCCCTGCCGGTGTCGCCCCTGCTAATGCTGCGGTTGTCTGCGCGATTGGGGCGGTGGCGGCAGATTCAACATCACGGCGCAAAATCCGGCCATAGGGGCCGCTTCCGGTAATGCCCTCAAGCGCAATATTCCGATCAGCCGCAATCCGGCGCGCCAGCGGGCTGGCAAATATTCGCGGCTTGTCGCTGCTTTTGGTTTGGGGGGCCGGTACTGCTTTTACTGGTGCGGCGGTTACTGGTGCTGGTTCGGCTCGTTCTTTTGCTTCGGCTGCGACTGACGTTACAGGCACTGGCGATGATGGTTCCTGAAGGCCGGCTTTGGCAACATCACTTGCGGTTTCACCATCTTCTGCCAGAACTGCGATCACCGCGCCAACAGTGACGTTTTCGGTACCAGCATCAACAAAAATTTTGGCCACAACGCCATCATCAACAGCTTCAACTTCCATTGTTGCCTTATCGGTTTCGATTTCGGCAATCACATCACCCGAATTGACGCGGTCGCCCTCGCCAACAAGCCATTTTGCCAAGGTTCCGGTTGTCATGGTTGGTGACAAGGCCGGCATTTTAATTTCAATCGCCATCAGCCCTACCCCTTAAACCCATCACAAGTGGTGCGCGCCGCGTTAACAATGTCGTCGATTTGCGGCAATGCCAACGCTTCGAGATTGGCTGCATACGGCATTGGAACATCCTTGCCGGTCACACGCGTAATTGGCGCATCAAGCCAGTCAAAGGCCTGTTCCATAACCTGCATGGCAATTTCAGCGCCAATACCAGCAAACGGAAAACCCTCTTCACAAGTAACCAGACGCGAGGTCTTTTTCACCGATTCAACAATGGTTGCACTGTCAAGCGGGCGAATTGACCGCAAATCAATGACTTCGGCGCTAATGCCCTGTTCGGCAAGACGGTCAGCCGCCTCAAGTGCGCGGCCAACCATGATCGAAAAGGCAACAATGGTGACATCGCTTCCGCTTCGCAAAATATTGGCCTTGCCAATTGGCACGATCCAATCATCATCATCCGGCACGTCAAAGCTTTGGCCATATAAGACTTCATGCTCAAGGAAAATGACCGGATTTGGGTCACGAATGGCGGCTTTTAACAAGCCCTTGGCATCAGCGGCCGAATAAGGGGCAACAACCTTTAATCCCGGACAATGCGCATACCAGCTGGCAAAACATTGCGAATGCTGCGCTGCCACACGGCTTGCCGCGCCATTTGGCCCCCGAAACACAATCGGACAGCCCATTTGACCACCCGACATATACAGGGTTTTAGCGGCTGAATTGATAATCTGATCGATCGCCTGCATGGCAAAATTGAACGTCATGAACTCGACAATCGGCCGCAATTCGCCAAAGGCCGCGCCAACGCCAAGACCGGCAAAGCCCTGTTCGGTAATTGGCGTATCAATCACCCGTTTTGAGCCAAATTCGTCAAGAAGCCCCTGCGTTACCTTATAGGCACCCTGATATTCGGCAACTTCTTCACCCATGATAAAGACATTTTCATCGCGGCGCATTTCTTCGGCCATCGCATCACGAAGTGACTCGCGAACAGTAAGCGACGTCGAACTGCCTGACCATTCGGTTTCTGCCGTCGGGGTTGCCACTGTTTCCGCCATTGGTGCTGTTTCGGCAGACGGGTTCGTATCATCGGCAACAGGCGCTGCCACCGGTTCGGCAGGCGCATCAGGCGTTGGTAATTTCATGTCACTGGCGCTTTCGCCATCTTCCAGCAACATGGCAATCACCGCATTTACCTTTACATGCTGGGTTCCGGCAGGCACCAAAATCTGGCCGATTTTACCATCTTCAATGGCTTCGACTTCCATTGTTGCCTTATCGGTTTCGATTTCGGCAATCACATCGCCCGAACGCACGTCATCGCCATCAACAACAAGCCATTTTGCAAGTGTGCCTTCTTCCATGGTTGGCGACAAAGCTGGCATTTTAATTTCAATGGCCATGATTACACCTTTGCAACAAGTTTGTTGTCGGTCAGCGGCAACAGAATATCGGTAAATAGCTCAGATGGATCTGGCTCAGGGCTGGTTTGGGCAAATTCGGTTGCTTTGGTCACGGTTGCCTTAACGGCTGAGTCAATTTCCTTTAGCCGCGCATCGTCAACATGCTGGTTTTTCAAAAGATCGCGAATCTGGTCAATTGGATCATGCTGCTTGCGCATGGCATCGACCTCTTCGCGGGTGCGGTATTTTGCCGGATCTGACATTGAATGACCGCGATAGCGATAGGTTTTCATTTCAAGGATATAAGGCCCATTCCCATCACGGCAATGTGCCAAGGCTTCAAGCGCGGCAGTGCGAACCGCCAAAACATCCATGCCATCAACCTGTTTGCCCGGGATACCATAGGCCATGCCGCGATCGGCAAGCGCCCGTCCAGCGGCCGCACGCGTCACTTTGGTTCCCATGCCATACTGGTTGTTTTCAATAACAAACACGACCGGAAGGCTCCACAGTGCCGCCATGTTAAAGCTTTCATAGACCTGGCCTTGATTCACCGCGCCATCACCAAGATAGGTCATGCAGACATTTGGCTCATTCTTATATTTGTGAGAAAATGCAAGCCCGACACCGATTGGCACCTGTGCGCCGACAATACCGTGACCGCCAAAGAAGTTCTTTTCGCGGCTGAACATATGCATCGAACCGCCCTTGCCGCGCGAATAACCACCTTCGCGGCCCGTCAATTCGGCCATCACACCATCAGCATCCATGCCGCAAGCCAGCATATGGCCATGGTCACGATATGATGTCACAACAGTGTCACCCAGTTTTGAGGCTGACTGAAGCCCAATGACAACGGCTTCTTGCCCGATATAAAGATGACAAAATCCACCAATTTGACCCATGCCATAAAGTTGGCCGGCCTTTTCTTCAAACCGGCGGATCAGCAGCATGTCTTTATACATGGCAACCAAATCTTCGGTTGGCGGCATGTCATTCACGCCTGATCCAACTGTTTTTGGCGGCCGCCCCGGGCCACGTTTGCGCTTGGTTTCTGCTTTCGCCGTCATTTGTCCCACCTTTTGTGACCGCGGCAGACAGCGTTTTATCGCCAGCCCATCCATGGTCTGTTTGAACCGGGCAATTGGTGAAACAAAGACAAAGTTGCCAATTCACCAAATCCCCGACTAATGCGCTAGCCATCCAAAGCAAAACACCTGCATGACATGATCACAAGACGAGAATTCAGCGAATTTCGTATTTTTGCAACAATTTTATTGTACTGTTTTTATTGTATTTTTAAAGCATAAACTGAAATTCAGTTAACATGCAATATGCAACTTGCGATATTAAAATTTCAAATCTGATAGATCAATTGAAACAATCACATCATTTGGTGCGTAAAGCCCCAACTCGGCACGCGCCGTTTCGGCAAGAATATCGGCGTCAACACCGCCCTTATGCATCAAGCCAATGCGGTGACTCAAAAATGCCTGATGCCTTTCAAGCAAGGCAAGCTGTTCTTCGGCAAGCATAATTTTGCGCTCGAGCTGTGGGCGCGCCAACATACCACGTTCACCAGCCACTGTATGAACCCCGAAAAACACGATCATCGTTCCAAGCAGAAAGAAGCTGCCCGCAAACGCCAATGTTTTCCGCATTACATACATGAACCCGGCCCCGCTAACCTAATGACTTGCAATCATCCTAACGCCGATTATAAGAACAGTGAATCAGAGCTGATTCATCGCGTCAAGCAAAAAGCGAATCGCCGTGTTTCCTTGTTTTTAACGAATTACCAACCTAGCCGCGCAAGATTGATCGGCCCGCATAAAGGCCGGTGCGGTCCAATTCTTCTTCGATGCGAAGCAGTTGGTTATATTTCGACAAACGATCCGATCTTGATAACGAACCGGTTTTGATCTGGCCGGCATTTGTCGCAACCGCCAGATCAGCAATAAAGCTATCTTCGGTTTCGCCTGAACGGTGCGAAATGATTACACCAAAGCCCGCTTTTTGTGCTATATCAATAGCTTGCATTGTTTCGGTTAAGGTGCCGATCTGGTTCACCTTAATCAAGATAGCATTGCCAGCAGCCTCGGTGATACCACGGCTAAGACGCTCGGGGTTGGTGACAAATAGATCATCGCCAACAATCTGGACATCGCCACCAATGGCGCTGGTCAGGTTTTGGAACCCGCTCCAATCATCTTCATGCAATGGGTCTTCAATCGACACGATCGGATAGCGGCCGGTCAATTCCTGCCACATTGCATTCATTTCATCACTGCCAAGGACACGCCCCTCACCCGCCAGATTATATTTCAAATCAGTGCAAAACTCGCTTGCGGCGGCATCCAACGCAATCATCACATCATCGCCAGGCTTGTAACCAGCAGCCTCAATCGACTTGGTGATATAGCCAAGCGCTTCATCGGTTGAATTAATGGCTGGCGCAAAGCCGCCCTCATCACCAACCGCGGTTGATAGTGACGCGTCCGACAAAAGCTTTTTCAACGCGTGAAAGATTTCTGCGCCCATACGCAACCCATCGGCAAAATGGCTTGCCCCCACAGGCATCACCATGAATTCTTGGACATCCAGCGCATTATCAGCATGCGCGCCGCCATTGATGATATTCATCATTGGCACTGGCAAAAGATGCGCATGCACGCCACCAAGATAGCGCCATAACGGCATTTCAGCCGAGTCCGCAGCCGCGCGCGCCACCGCCATCGACACACCCAGAATGGCATTGGCACCAAGCCGCGCCTTGTTTGGCGTGCCATCAAGCTCGATCAAATCCTGATCAAGACCCGCCTGATCAAAAGCATCAGCACCAGTCAAGGCGTCAAAAATTTCGAAATTCACCGCATCAACGGCTTTCAACACACCTTTGCCGCCATAACGATCTGCATCGCCATCGCGCATTTCAACAGCCTCATAAGCACCGGTAGACGCGCCTGACGGCACAGCCGCACGGCCAACCGCACCATCTTCAAGAATAACATCCACTTCGACGGTCGGGTTTCCACGGGAATCAAGAATTTCACGCGCCTGAATATCTACGATCGTTGACATGGGCTTGGCTCTTTTCGGTCTTTAAGGGTTGAGATGAGCGATCAATAGCGAAAATAGCCGATTAGCGCAACTGATCTTGAGGCGCTAGATTGGCTTGCTAGGCGCGGCGCGCCTGATCAATCTGCATCAATTTTGCAAGCACGGATGGCATTTCAGATAATGGCACCATATTCGGCCCGTCAGATGGTGCCTGATCAGGGTTTTCATGTGATTCCATAAACAAACCCTGCACGCCAACAGCAACCGCTGCCCGCGCCAAAACCGGTACAAATTCACGTTGACCACCAGAACTGCCACCAAGACCACCCGGTTGCTGCACCGAATGTGTTGCATCAAAAATCACCGGATGCCCAAAGGCCGCCATTGTTGGCAGCGACCGCATATCTGATACCAGCGTATTATAGCCAAATGACGTGCCGCGCTCGGTCAATAACAGCTTTTGATTGCCAGCATTGGTAACTTTTTCGGCAACATGTTTCATATCCCACGGTGCCAGAAACTGCCCTTTTTTGATATTAATCACGCGTCCAGTTTTTGCCGCTGCAACCAACAAATCGGTTTGCCGGCATAAAAAAGCAGGAATCTGAATGATGTCCAGCACCTCGGCAGCCGCGGCGCATTGTTCGGGAAGATGAACATCGCTTAACACCGGAACGCCAATTTGCGCCTTTACCTCGGCCAGAACGTCCAACCCCTCATCCATGCCAACGCCGCGTTCAGCACCAGCCGATGTTCGGTTTGCCTTGTCATATGATGATTTATAGACAAATCCCATTCCGGCATCTGCGGCCATTTTGGCAAGCGACTCAGCACAAGACAGCGCATGATCCAGCCCTTCAATCTGACAGGGGCCAGCTATCAACAGCAATGGCGAATCGCCGCCGCATTGCACATTTCCAATGGTTACAATCTGCATGGCATCATCTTCCCAATCACGGTAAAGGCGCTACGACCAGCCGCACATCACATGAAACGCAAGCCCCATTCAACACCGGCCACAAACAATAGAGGCCTATTATAACATCAGCCTATTTCGATATCGCGATCATCACGCGGCGGCGCGGATTAAACAAGACGCGATTTTTCCATTGATGCCGCGACAAAACCGGTAAATAGCGGGTGCGGATCGAACGGCTTTGATTTTAATTCCGGGTGGAATTGAACCGCCACAAAAAATGGATGATCAGCCCGCTCGACAATTTCTGGCAAACTGCCATCTGGCGACAGACCCGAAATGACCATGCCAGCCGCCTCAAGCTGGTCACGATAAGCGATATTCACCTCATAACGATGTCGGTGACGCTCAGAAATCATCTGCTCGCCATAAAGACGGCCTGCGGTTGATCCCGGGGTCACGTGGCATTCATACGCGCCAAGACGCATGGTACCGCCAAGATCATCATCGGCACAGCGCAGCAAGGTTTCATTGCCAACGGTCCATTCGGTCATCAAACCGACAAGCGGCAATTTCGTATCGCCAAATTCGCTTGATCCGGCATCAGGCATATCAGCCAGATTACGCGCCGTCTCCAAAACCGCCATCTGCATACCAAAACAAATGCCGAAATAGGGAATATTCTGTTCACGCGCAAACCGGACAGCGCGGATTTTGCCTTCTGATCCACGCTCGCCAAAACCACCTGGCACCAGAATCCCGCCAACATGCTGCAAGCTTTGAATGGCGGCATCTTCTTGTTCAAACAATTCCGAGTCAATCCAGTCGATATTGACCTTAACCCCATTGGCAATGCCGCCATGAACAAGCGCTTCACCCAATGATTTATAGGAATCCTGCAAGCTGGTATATTTTCCAACAATGGCGATATTCACCTCGCCTTCAGGATTGGCAACAACATGGCAAATTCGTTTCCAATGCGACAGATCAGGCGTCGTATCGGCAAGCCCAAAATGGCGGACAACTTCGCTATCCAGCCCTTCATCGTGATAGGCAAGCGGTACTTCATAAATATTGGTAACATCACGCGCCAACACCACGGCCGATTGCCGGATATTACAGAAAAGGCCAATTTTGGCGCGCTGTTCGGCTGGCAATGGATGTTCGGTACGGCACAACAGAATATCGGGCTGAATGCCAACTGATTGCAGTTCTTTGACCGAATGCTGGGTTGGTTTGGTTTTCAATTCACCCGCAGCGGCGATATAGGGAATCAATGTGACATGCAAATAACAGGTTGATTCGCGACCAAGCTCATTGCCAATTTGCCGGATGGCTTCAAGAAAGGGCAATGATTCAATATCACCAACCGTGCCACCAATTTCACAAAGAATGAAATCTTCATCATCATGATTGGATAGAACAAACGCCTTGATCGCATCGGTAACATGCGGGATCACCTGAATGGTGGCGCCAAGATAGTCGCCGCGCCGTTCTTTGGCTAGAACATCTGAATAGATACGTCCGGTTGTCACATTATCAGTGCGTTTGGCATGAACACCGGTAAAACGTTCATAGTGACCAAGATCAAGATCGGTTTCCGCCCCATCATCAGTGACAAACACTTCACCATGCTGTGTTGGCGACATGGTGCCGGGATCGACATTCAAATAGGGATCGAGTTTACGAAGGCGAACCGAGTATCCGCGCGCTTGCAATAATGATGCGAGCGCTGCTGCACCAAGACCTTTACCAAGCGAGGAAACCACGCCACCAGTGATGAAAATATAACGAGGCATGGACAAATTTAATAGCCTATTGCCGCGTGCTTGATAAGGCACAAAATGCAACGAAATGCAAAATAGTGAAAATTCTTAGGATTGACAAAAGGCCGAGTTCCGGCTTTGGCCTATTGCCCTGTTGGAACGATTGGTCCAGATGTCTTGGCAGGGGCTTCTTTGATCACATCATCAACGATCGAAACCGGCTCTTTACCCGCGCCAGCCATGATTGCAAGCGTGACTGTTGTGGTGAAAAAGCCAACAGCCAGGATCGTTGTCAAACGGGTTAACAGATTGGCAGTTCCGCGGGCAGTCATAAAACCGCCGCCGCCGCCGCCGCCGCCGCCGATGCCAAGACCGCCGCCTTCACTGCGTTGCAGCAAAACTGTAATGACCAGCCCAAGGGCGATCAGAATGTGAATGGTCAGAACCAGCGTTTCCATAATCTTTTATTTTCCTGCAAATAAGGTTGTTGCGCCGCTTATATGGTTTCTTGGACTGTTTTTCAACCAAAATGCCGCAAAAGACAGCTTTGACAGCCAATCGGGCGTATTTTTCCTAAAAGTTAAGATTTTGACATTTGCAAAACCGCCGACTCGCAGATCGAATCAAACGCCGCCGCATCGAGGCTGGCCCCACCAACAAGCGCCCCGCCAACATGGTCAATGGCGAAAATTGCCTTTGCATTTTCGGCATTCACCGACCCGCCATAAAGAATGGGCAATGGTGCTTTATGACCGTTCTGGCTTTTTGGCAATTCGCTGGCAATGGCCTGATGCATCGCTGCGATATCGTCAAGCGATGCCACTTCGCCAGTGCCAATTGCCCAGACTGGTTCATAGGCAATCATTACCCGGCCACAAAGGCCATCGTCGCTATGCTGCAGATTTGCTGGCAATGACGCATGTAATTGATCGATTACAATCTGTTCGGCCAGTCCGGCGCGGCGTTCGTCCAAAGTTTCACCAAGACAGATCATCACATCGAGATCATGCGCCAATGCCTGCGCTGCCTTTGCTGCGATTAAGGCGCTTGTCTCACCATGATTGGCGCGGCGTTCCGAATGGCCTAAAAGCACCACAGACGCGCCACAATCGCGAAGCATCGCCGCCGATACATCGCCCGTATGCGCCCCCCACTCATCTTGATGGCAATCCTGACCACCAAGCCGGACATCGCTTCCCCCAAGCCGAACCGACATTGGCACCAAATAAGGGTGCGGCGCAAACAGGATGCGGGTTATTGGCTCAAAGCTGCGTACCGTCAATGCGTTCGCCAATGGGCCAGCCACCGCTAACGATGGGTTCATTTTCCAATTTCCAGCAATAATCATTGGTCAAATCCCGATATCATTGGCAGATGTTAGGTCAAAGAGAGCATCGCGGCACTCCTTGATTGAGTTCAGATGGCGCAACATTACCCGCTCGAACGTCATCATGCCAGCCTTCTGATCAACCCCTCTCGGCAATTTGATCAAAAAACCTGCATTTTCGCTGAGAAACTCATTATTTTCCGAGATTGAAGTTGCCCCACTTGTCGGCAATCTTTATTACCAATATGAAAGATTTTGATCTTCAGGCCAAACCGCCTGACCAACAAAGAAATGGACGACACAAAAATGCTACAGGCAATGCGCAGCGGTGCCAAATCTCCAATCATGAAGTTTTTTCTCCTGTTTTTGGCAGGTGGCTTTGCGTTATGGGGTATTGGTGATGGCACAACCGGCCTTATTGGTGGCAGCGATAAAGCCGTCTCGGCTGGTGAGGAATCGGTATCACCGCGCGAAGTTGCAATGGAATTTGAGCGCACGCGCCGCAATTATCTGCCAAACAGTACTGTTGGCGAGGCGCTTCAAGGCGGTTTGTTAAATGACATTGTGGGCGCGATGTCGCGCGATGTCTTGTTTCGTGCCGAAAATCGTTCGCTTGGTCTAACCGTCACCCGCGACATGCAGCGCGACGCCATTGTCAATGAAGGCTCGTTCAAGGATGAGCTTGGTAATTTTTCCGAAGGCCGCTTCATGCAGACCCTTGCCAATGCTGGCATGTCTGAAGGTGAATATCTGCAGCGTGTTGATGGCGTATTGATGCGTGATCAGCTTGTTGGCGCTTTGGCATCTGGATCACGCTTTGATGAGGCCAGCGCCCGCATTGTGGCAGCTTACGACCTTGAGCGTCGCCGTGTGCGCCTGACCAGCTTTCCAGTAACGCCCGAAACAATCAAAGCGCCAACCGAAAGTGCGCTTGCTGCCTATTTTGCTGAAAATAAATCTGTCTATGACGCGCCCGAGTTGCGTAGCGCAACAATCGCCAGCATTTCGGCTGATTTGATTGCCAGCAGCATCGACATTACTGATGCCGAAATTCAAACCGCATTTGAAAATCGCATTGACGAGTTCAGCACCCCAGAAACACGCCAGATCCGGCAAATGGTTTTTGACGATAAGGCAACCGCTGATACCGCCCTGTCCCGCCTGACAGCACGTGAAGACTTTGCCACGGTTGCGGCCGATATGCTGGACTGGACAGAAGCTGACACTGACCTTGGCACTGTGACAAAATCGGCGCTTGATCCGGCGCTTGCTGATGTGGCGTTTGCAACCAACACTGGCACGCCTGCCGGCCCTGTTGAGACAGCCTTTGGCCAGCATATTTTGGTTGTTGACGCGATTACCGAAGGCGGCGTGGCCAAGCTTGGTGATGTGAAGGAAAAGATTGTCGATGCGCTTCGTGCAGAAAATTCAATTGGCATTCTTTATGACAAGGTCAATGAATTTGAAGATGCGCTTGGGTCGGGTGCAACTTTGGCTGAAGCTGCGGTCAAGGTTGGCGGCACTCTTACCAAAATCAATAATTTCAGCCGCAATGGCCTCGACATTGATGGCAATCCTGTAAATGGCGATGGCGCCGACCTTTTACAGGATAGCGCCGTTCTTGATCTTGTGTGGACAAGCGCCGTGAATGAAACAAGCGTCATCCAAGAAGGTGGTGACGATATGTTCTTTGCGGTTCGGGTTAATTCGCAAAGTCCGCAAACCGAACGAAGCCTGAATGATGTGAAAAGCCGCGCCATTGCCGATTGGAAATTGGTGCAGGCAATCAAAAAGGCCAAAGCCAGTGCTGAAGCTGCGGCCAAAGCCAATGATGATAATGGCACAATCACCGAGCCTTTCCGCCGCAACGGTCTTGGCCTTGATCATCAGGCTGCGGGTCTGATCGCTAATAAAGCCTTTTCGCAGGCAACCGGCGCAAGCAGCATTGTCGAAACCGGCAGTGAAGCCATCGCTGTTAAAACAATCGATATTGTCGCTGCTAAAGACGCCGAAATCAACGAAACCAGCAAAATCGTTATCGAAGTGATGAATAACGCCATGAAAGAAGACATGTTGAATATGGTGTTATTGTCCTTGTCGGAAAAGCATGATTTGCAACTGAATGTTGCACCGGTTCAACAATTGTTGGTTGGAAGCCAGCAATAGTGCTTGCCAGCGGTGAAAATTTCGACAGATTTACAGCGCAATTTCAGGCTGGCAACCCCCAGCTTGTCTCGCGGGTTCTTGTTGCTGATACCCAAACGCCAGTTTCGGCCTACCTAAAGCTGGCTGGTGACAAGCCAAATTGCTTTTTATTGGAATCTGTTGAAGGTGGCGAAGTTCGTGGCCGGTTCTCGGTGATTGGTCTTGCCCCTGATTTGATCTGGCGTTGCCGTGATGGCCGCGCTGAAATCAATATCATACCAGCCGATGATTCTGGTTTCCAGCAGGAATCACTGGTGCCACTTGAGTCGCTTCGTGCCTTGATGCGCCAATCTGAAATGCCTGATACTGGCGATCTGCCGCCAATGGCCGCCGGATTATTTGGCTATTTCGGCTATGATATGATCCGATTAATCGAAACCATTCCCAACGCCAATCAAACGGCGGTTGAGATGGATGATTCATTGCTATTGCGGCCATCGCTAATCGCCATTTTCGACCGGTTAAAAGATAATATCACCTTGGTGACGCAAATTCGTCCAAACGACTGGGCCGATGCCAAATCAGCGTGGGATGATGCGCAATCACGGCTTGCCACGGCGATCGAGGATTTGGACCGCCCGTTGCCGCAGACTGAAATGGGCGATGCCAATACCCCGCTTCCCGAACCTGAGACCAATATGGATAAATTGACCTTTTTGGAAATGGTCGCCAAAGCTAAGGATTACATCCGTTCAGGTGATGTGTTCCAGATTGTGCTATCCCAACGTTTCAGCATTCCGTTTCATCTTCCCTCGATCAATCTGTACCGGTCATTGCGGCGGTTGAACCCATCACCCTTTTTGTTTCATTTTAATTTTGGTAAAATGTCGATTGTTGGGTCTAGCCCTGAAATCCTGGTGCGGTTGCGCGGCAAGGATGTCACCATTCGACCGGTTGCCGGCACGCGAAAACGTGGTGAATCACCTGATGAAGATG
>ERZ802822.1632-NODE-1632-length-13310-cov-7.356155_pt1 | contig 13310 bp, 12 predicted proteins | sample MGYA00345649_ERZ802822 | MGnify/ENA primary metagenome ERZ802822 (study PRJEB30503, sample SAMEA104212359) | marine metagenome | biome: Westerlies Biome; feature: [SRF] surface water layer (ENVO:00010504) within the epipelagic zone...; material: water...
AAAGGTTTTCCGGCTTCCAAAGCCACTGCGGCGCGTGTTCTCATCGTGAGGTCTCCCAAGTTCATTTTTGTCTTGATCAAAATTAGGGTCGCTATTCCCTACAGAAGCAAAGTCGTTCCATAGAGGAAAGCGTGCCACCTTCCCCATTTTTTTTCAATCTCAGAAATGCACAAAACTATCATAATTTGTGTCGCTTTAGCATCCATCGCGATCTCCGCAAGGGCGCGTTTGGAACTTTAACTTAAGTTATAACGACAAATTTTGTTCAGAACTTTTGAACGTTCAGTATCATGTCTCAGTGATTAAACTACTGTTTACAGTCTGAAAATCACTGAATATAGAATTGTAACGCACCTGCCCATTCGCGACAAACCGTCAACAGGCAGGGCAAGTGTACATCTGATTGTTAACAGATTTAAAAATATCATCTTCCCGGTGCCGTCACGCTTGAGTTTATGGAGGAAATTACAGGTATGACATTTCACTGCAGACCCAGACATTTGAAAAAAGCACTATGTAAAGATGAAATATAGGATACCTTGTAAACAAAAGTGCGGAAAGATCGCTCAAATCAATTCAGCCCCGGTCTTTTCATCTTTCCCGAGCTTTCAACCCATAGCTTAATCAGACCGCGAATAGTAAGAAAATAATTCTCTATGTTCCGATGAATGAAACGTTTTGAATGGGATATAAATAACCACGCCCCTTCAGAAGTGCAGATGCGCATAATTGATGCAGGCCCTTGGATACGCAACGCAATTTTATCCATTGCCGTTTCAGCATGCGCTAGATTTGATCCCAATTTAGCCAACAGATTAATCAACGCGGCGCAAAAATACCTGATTGCGCGATTGTGGAAGAAAATTCAGATTTAACGTATATTGATCTAAGTCCGGTGCGAGACAAGCCTGCCCCTTGTCGATCAAATTAAGAAAAACTTTAACTCTCGCCTGCGCAGAGCAATATTGCTGGGCAAAAGGTAACTGCGCAAAAACGCAACTTCGGGTCACGCTAATATTCTTTAAGGGTTGGGGTGGGCCGCTGATCTCTCCACATCCCTTTACACAGCAGGCTTTTGATACCCCTGAATGTGCTTTGATTATCGACGATATTTGCCTGTCCGGGCAACTTGAGGTCAACAACATCAAAATCAGGCTCACCAAGGACGACGGCATTCGCACTACGGGCAGACAGAATAAACTGGTAAGGTCGGCAGGCAAAAAAATCAACGGGCTCAGGTGGTTTGAGCTTTCTAAGAGCGCCATTGAGTGCTTTCGGGATAAGAGCGGAATTTTGCGGAACTGACTGATTGCAGTCACAGCAGTTAAAAGCAGGCTTTTGAACGAAATTTCAGGCCTTGGCCGCTATCGGGGTGATGCAAGCGCAGTTCTTCCGAATGCAGCATCAGGCGTGAATAATCGCGCGCAGAACCACTGGCATAGAGCGGATCGCCCAAAATCACATGCCCCAAAGCCAGCATATGCACCCGTAATTGATGACTGCGACCCGTCTTGGGGTTGAGCCGCACACGCGTCTCGACCTGTCCGTTGCATTCTGTATATTTCACCACCCGCCAATCGGTCATCGCCGGCTTGCCAGTCTCGTGGCAAACCTTCTGCAGCGGCCGGTTTGGCCAATCGACGATCAAGGGCAACGCAACCGTGCCCAGTTTGGGTTCCAATCGGCCAAAAAGCCGGGCCACATAGGTCTTTTTGGTCTGACGTTTTTCAAATTGCATCGACAACACACGCTGGGCATGCGGCGTCTGGGCAAACACCATGACCCCAGAGGTATCGCGGTCGAGACGGTGCACCAGCAACGCGGTCGCAAACACCGCTTGCACGCGGGTTAAAAGACAATCAGCCAGATCAGCGCCCCGACCGGGAACAGACAATAAGCCCGCGGGCTTATCCACCACAATGATCTGGTGATCCTCGTGCAGGATCTCAAGCGGATCCTGAGGAGGAGCATACTCACTGGAGACGGGCATCAATAGTCTCCGCCCTGCTGTATCTGTTTCAATCGCCCCAAGCCTATGCATCGTTGCTGCTGCATTGCCTATGCCTGATCAGAATGGAAAAGACACGCGACTTTTCACCGCCATCCAAGCATCAAAAAGCATGCGAACTTGGACCCGCCAGATGCCTCAGACCAATGGTTCAGACTTTGACTTCGTCCAGTCCGGCTCAAAGCCCAGAATCATCGTGTCGGGGTGAAGTGCAGGATTGAACAAAAGATTATGCCAGAATGTGGCCTGATACAGCGTATTTTTCTTAGTTAATGCCCAGATTTTGCACTCAATCTGATAAGATTGCCCGTAGCCTGAGAAGACCAAGCGACAATGACCTGCTTTTCTGATCGCCGCCGCACGGGGCGATTGCGGCGGGAAGGTCGCCGTTAAAATATCGGAAAATGACATGGGCTTTTGGTAATAAGTTTCGGACAGTAACTCCAAGGCTTTCTGACGCCGTTGCGCCGGATCCAAAGTACGCCTGACCAGATGTTGCAATTCGGGCAGCAAGCTTTGCTGCGGCGTTTTGGACAGCACCGTAATAATGTGGTCGTAAGGCTCCGTCTGACCTTTGAGGATCACCGCCGGTGTCACCGCCTCATCCGGGCGCCCTTGATTTTGGCGCACTGAAATCTGGCGAGTCAAACACTGCCATTTTAGAAAAGCGTTGCGCAGGGCCATGGGATCGGCTTGTGGTTCGAATGTCTGAGCTGCGGGGGTCATGTCACATCCTCCGTAGGGGTTGGTGTTTTCTCATAAGGCCTGTCGTGTTGCAAACTGGGGATTTTGCCACGAGCGATCACCACTTCTTGAAGATCAAGGTTCGCATAGACCACACCGCGCTGCGCGCCTGCATCAGCAACAACCTCGCCCCATGGGTTAACAATCAGCGAATGCCCGTAAGCCTCGCCACCACCTTCAACAGTGCCAACCGCACACGCCGAGACCACGAAGGCTCCGTTCTCAATCGCCCTTGCACGGTTCAGCACATGCCAATGCGCCTGACCAGTTTTTTTGGTAAACGCAGAAGGAACGATCAAAACCTCAGCTCCGGCTTGCGCCATATCGCGGTACAAATTGGGAAAGCGCAGATCATAGCAAATTGAATGACCAATCACAGTCCAACCGATGTTTGACACCACGCAGTGTTGCCCCGGTGTGACGCGGGCACTCTCACGGTACACCTCTTGATCGGACAGCTGAATGTCGAACAAATGCAGCTTGTCATAGCGGCTTACCACAGTGCCGGTGCGATCCAATAGCAAGCTGCGGTTGATCACCTTTCCGGCGCTGCCGGGCACCGCAACCGATCCCACCGAGATCCAGACATCATGCGCTTGAGCAAAGCCGCGTAAACCCGTTAAAACAGGATGCGAAGCTTCTGGCAGGGCAGGCGGTGCGAACATACCGCCCTTTGTTCTCAGGCCGCCGCAATACTCCGGCAAGAACAACACCTGTGCACCCTGCCCAACCGCAACCGTGGCCAAGTCCAGAGCCTCGGCCAGTGCGGCCTCGAAATTTGGCTTGGGCTGCGTTTGCAAGCAGGCGATATGCACAGGGCTGCGCATCAGAACTTCATATAAGCCTTCCGCAGGGTGGCCAGTGGATGCCGGTCTGACATCTGAAACTTCAACAGCAATTCACGCGCAATCATATCGCGATCCTGTTGATTGTCCGGCAGCTCAATCGAGCCAGGAATACTGACCCATCCATTGTTGTTGCGATCAAAAACGGCAGGATTGCCATCTTCGTATCCCATATGAACATCCTCGAGCCAGTTCAGGTCATCCCAGCCCATCACCTCCATGTATTTAGAAAGATAGGGTGTGATTCTGGTGTAATCAGGCACCAGATTCACATCATAGCGATAGCCGATATGCTGACCAATTTCTTTTTCGCGCTCCGAATCCAACCCTGCCGCATCCGCGACAAACTGGTCGACATTGGTTATTTCCGAACCTCTGTATTGTGTTCCAGCCATTGTGCAGTCTCCTTAAAGGTTGTGAAAGTCCTGAATGCCGACAGTGTGGTTGGTGCCAGCCAGTGGCACCCCTGCCATCGCTGAGGCCTCCAGCGTCAAAGCGCCCAAATCCTCAGGTTCAAGACTATGCAGATTGGTTTTGCCACAGGCGCGCGCAAACAGCTGGGCCTCGATGGTCAGCGTATGCAGGAAGTTATACACCCGCTCTGCCGCCGCATCCGGATCAAGACGCTTGCGCAACTCGGGATCCTGTGTCGCAATTCCCACCGGGCAACGGCCCGTATGGCAGTGATAGCAATACCCGGGTTCTGCCCCAATTTCTTCAGGATAGTTCGACTGCTCGATGTCCTTGTTACAGTTCATCGCAATCAGCGCTGAATGTCCAAGAGCAATGGCATCCGCGCCCAGAGCAATCGCCTTGGCCACATCGGCGCCGTTGCGAATACCACCCGCATAGACCAAAGTGATATCACCACGCTTGCCAAGATCATCAATCGCTTTGCGGGCCTGACGAATGGCCGCGATACCCGGAACTCCGCTATCTTCGGTGGCCAGATGCGGCCCGGCGCCGGTGCCGCCTTCCATACCGTCAATATAGATCGCATCCGGATCACATTTGACCGCCATACGCACATCATCATAGACCCGAGCCGCACCCAACTTAAGCTGGATCGGTATCTGCCCATTGGTGGCTTCGCGGATTTCCTGAATTTTCAGCGCCAGATCATCCGGACCCAGCCAATCAGGGTGACGCGCAGGAGAGCGTTGATCGATCCCCGCTGGCAGGGAGCGCATTTCGGCAACCTGATCAGTAACCTTTTGGCCCATTAAATGCCCGCCAAGGCCGACTTTGCACCCCTGTCCAATAAAGAACTCAACCCCATCCGCCAAAACCAGATGGTTGGGGTTAAAGCCATAGCGTGACTGGATACACTGATAAAACCACTTCGAGCTATAGCGCCGCTCGTCCGGAATCATCCCACCTTCGCCGGAACAGGTCGCTGTACCAGCCATGGTCGCGCCGCGCGCCAGCGCAGTTTTTGCCTCATAAGACAGCGCGCCAAAACTCATTCCGGTGATATAGACCGGAATATCCAGCTCTAGCGGGTTTTTCGCTCTTGGACCGATAATCGTCTTGGTTTCACATTTTTCGCGATAGCCCTCGATCACAAAGCGCGTCAGCGTTCCCGGCAAAAAGGTCAGATCATCCCAATGCGGGATCTTCTTGAAAAGTGAAAACCCCCGCATGCGATACCGGCCCAGCTCGGCCTTGATGTGAATATCATCCATCACCCGCGGTGGGAAAACAAAACTGCTCCCGATCTGATTTACATCGCGGTTCAGGGGTTTCTTAATACGGATATCACCGTCAGCCATTGGTCTTTCCTTTCGGTGCTTTAAAGAATGAGTTTCTTCTCAGAGGGTTCAAGATTGTCGTAATTCCAAAGCATCCGTCCAGCGACGATCTTTTTGAAATGGTCGACCCCCTTATCGGGCAAAAGCCCATACTGGGTCAGCTTTCGTGTCAGCCAGGCCTTGTCCAAATCTGTCATTTCCCCCGGGACGGCATCCACACCACATGACTTGATTTCACCGCCAACATAGATTGTGCCATCATACATGGAATCGCCGAGGTCCTTGCCGGCATCACCACATACCACCATACGACCCCTCTGCATCATGAACCCCGACAAAGCGCCGGTGTCACCACCTACAATAATGGTGCCGCCCTTTTGGTCGATGCCAGTCCGCGACCCAACCGAACCGCGTGCTACGAGATCACCTCCCCGCAGTGCAGCGCCAAAGGTTGATCCAGCGTTTTTCTCAACCACGATCGTTCCAGCCATCATATTTTCGCCGCACGACCAGCCTACGCGGCCATTGATCGTCACGTTGGGCCCATCTAGCAAACCAACGCCAAAATAGCCAAGAGAGCCTTCAAAAATCAGCCGCAGGCGGCTCAGAATACCCACACCAAGCGAGTGTTTGCCGCGCGGGTTCTTGATCACAATCGTGCCATAGCCCTCGGCCATTAAGGCACGAATTTGGTTGTTGGCCTCGGTCGAAGTCATCTCGTCAACGTCCAATTCAGTCCGTTTGTTGAAATCAACCTCTGGCGCCCATGGATATTCAAACCGTTCCTTTTCGTCAGGATCAAATGAGATTGCCATCGCCCGACCGGTCAGTTGATCGGTGCGCATGCCAAGCGCTGTCACGCGCTCTTCCTGCGTCATTTCCTTGAGTGCCGCGTCGCTTACGCCTGCCATACCCGAACCTCCTCATCATAGGGATCAGTTGTGTCAATTTCCTGTGGAAGAATGGCTCTGATCGCCACTTCTTCCGATGCCATTGCGATGAGCGTATCGCTTTCGTATAGAACCAGCGGCTTTGCAGCCATCGTGTCTTTGGCCATACCAAGCTGATCTTTTGTGGCCACCAGATAGGTGAAAACACCATCAATATCGGTAATCGATGCCCGCAGGCTTTCCTCAAGCGTTAGCCCAATTGACATATTATGCGCCGTATAGACCGCCAGTAATTCACTGTCGCAGCTCGACATGAAGCGGTGGCCCTTGTGCTCCATTTCACGCCGCATCAACCAGTAATTGGTGATCTGGCCGTTGTGCACGACACTGACATCATTATACGGAAACGCCCAATACGGATGCGCCGAGCGAATATCCACATCGGATTCTGTCGCCATCCTTGTGTGCCCAATGCCGTGCGTGCCACTAAAGTCCAGCAACCCGTATTGCTTGGCGACCACGCCGGCATCACCAAGATCTTTGATCAGTTCAAGCGAATTGCCCAAGCTCAGGATTTCAACCCCGTCAACATCTTCGATATGCCGCGCCAGCGTCTCTGTATCGCCGTCGTGCTGGATCACATAGCGCAGCGCATAATCGGTGGAATGCTCGCGCTGTTTGATCACCGCGCCGTGCAGAGCAAGGCGTTTTTCAACCTCTACAAGGCGCTCGGCCACTTTGTCTTTCATATCAAAGCTTTTGGTCATCGCGTCCTGTTCGGCGAGGATGAAGCGCATGATATAATCACCCTCACCCGCGGCACCATAAACAGCGTATCCGGTCGAGTCTGGTCCCCGATGTTTCAAGGCCTGCAACATCGAGGTCATTTCGGCCCCAACGTCTGATTTCTTGCCCCGATGGATGAGGCCGGCGATACCGCACATGGCATATGCTCCTTTCGTATTTTACAATCAATTTTTGATAGCCGACCTATTAAGTCGCCAATGATAGTTGTGTCGCTTTACGGTAGACATTCCATATAGGTATCCGCATCCCAATCGGTGACGGTGGACATAAAGCGCGCCCATTCGTCCGATTTATACTCGTGATATAGGCGGTACATCTCGCCCGGCATGCCACGCTGTACCACTTCGTCTGCAGCGAGCGCATCCAGCGCCTCACCCAGCGACATCGGGAGCTTTTTCACATCTTTGCCGTCTTTGATCGCCTCATAGATGTTGCGCTCTTCCGGCTCGCCCGGATCTAGCTGGTTGTCGATGCCATCATCGGCCGCCGCCAGAATGGTCGAGCCCATGATATAGGGGTTCACCATCGAATCCACCGAGCGATATTCAAACCGCCCCGGCGCCGATACCCGCAGCCCCGTGGTGCGGTTCTGAAAGCCCCAATCGGCAAAGACCGGTGCCCAGAAGCCCGTATCCCAAAGCCGGCGATACGAGTTGACCGTCGAACAGCCGACCGCAGTCAGCGCCCGCAGGTGTTGTACAATCCCACCGATCGCATCAAGACCCGCCTTTTGGGGCATCTGCGGGTCGCTGCCGTCGGGCATAAAGGTATTATCACCACCGCTGACATACATATAGTTCTCAGCCATGCCGGGAAGATTGTCCGGATCATTGCCACATTTCACCAGTTTGTCTTCACCGCCGTGCCACAGTGACATATTGTGGTGGCACCCGTTGGCCGAAACACCCATGAAAGGCTTGGTCATAAAGCAGGCAAAAATTCCAAACTCGCGTCCCACCTGTGCACAGATCTGCCGATAGGTGGTCAGACGGTCAGCATTGCGCATCACGTCATCATACATCCAGTTCAGTTCCAACTGCCCCGGCGCATCCTCATGATCGCCCTGAATCATATCCAACCCCATTTTGCGGCTGTATTCGAGCACTTTCATATAGACCGGGCGCAGGCTTTCAAACTGGTCAATGTGATAGCAATAGGGCTTGGAAAATCCATCTTTCGGCTTGCCGTTCTCGTCGAACTTGAGCCACATCATTTCCGGCTCGGTACCAACGCGCAGCTTGAGACCCTTGTGCTTTTGCTCAAACTGTTTGTGCAAACGGCGCAGGTTGCCGCGACAATCAGCGGTCAGATAGGCGCCGGGATCAACCTTTTCTTCACGGTTGCGGAACAGCGTGCAATAAAAACGCGCAACCCGGGTGTCCCAGGGCAGCTGCATAAAGGTTTCCGGCTCGGGAATGCCCACCAACTCGGCCGATTCAGGGCCATAGCCAAGATAGTCACCCGCACGATTGGTAAACAGGTTCATCGTGGCGCCATAAACCAGCTGGAACCCTTTGCGCGAAACGGTTTCCCAATGGTCGGCCGGGATGCCTTTGCCCATGATCTTACCGGTCACGGAAACAAATTGCAGATAGAGATACTCGATCCCAAGCTCATCAATTTTCTTGCGCACCTCCCGCACCAGTTCATCGCGGCCCGGGGATTCTACGAAATCTTCAATATCCATCTGTCTGTCCTATCTTGCTGTGTGGCTTGATGAGAAAGGGTCAAATGACCCTCAGATATAATAATACATTAGCTCCAAGGAAAAGGGCTGCTTGAGGTCGGGTGCAACTCCCCCTTGGCAAACCGATCGAAACGGAACGGTTTCAAAAGCTCTTGTTCGCTGCCCATTATCTCGTCGGCCACCAAACGCCCTACTCCCAACATTTTATATCCGTGGTTACTGTCGGCTATGATCGAAACATTCTGTCTGAAACGGTCAAATACGGGGAAGCTGTCCGCGGTGAAACATCCAATACCACCCGATTCTTCGCGGTGATATTTTGGCATCATACCTTCGAACCGCTTATGGCAATGTGCCAACGCCGAAACCCACATATGTGCAAAATCCTTGGATGAAATGAACTCAGGGCTCGAGGGGCCATAAGGATCAATCGCCACGTCGTTGACGGGGGTATTAACTTTGTAAGGGGCTGCACCGCCTTGAATGCCGTTAAAATGCCAATCAGGCTTGTAATAAATGCCCCATAATTCATCGGTCACCAGCGATCCATCGACATCAGAATAAAGCGGCGCGTCTGTATCCACATGGATAACCGGCGGCATCTTTCCATCATTGCTCATTAAGGTTTCAGGCGGCACAGTCAGCACGCCCTCCTCCAATTGCCAATAACGCCACATATCCACGTTCGGATGTGTCTGACCCGTCAGATCTTTGACTGTTATCTGGCTTGGCAAGTCCAACATAGACCAGAAATCGCGCACCCAAGGACCTGTGCCAACCACCACCTGCTCACAAGTGACCGGTCCCTTATTGGTCTCAACTCCGCGCACCGCGGATGATCCGTGCTCATAGGTAAAGCCCAAAACCTCGACACCTGTGATTATCCGCACTCCAAGGGCTTCAACTTTTTTCGCCAATCCGTACATCGCCGGCGTGTTGTTGGCATAGCCACCGCGCTTTTCATGCAGCACAGATGTGATGCCTTGGGCCTGCCAATCGCTGAAGATATCTTTCATATAGGCCGTACAAGCAGACGCGCCTTCTATGAAGTCGCTGTCATATCCGATGGCCTGCTGCTCGGCGTGGATCTGCGCCACATCCTCATGCATCGATTCACAGGAAATCTGCATATAACCGACCGGATGATAGCAAAACGCATCTGGATCACTTTCCCAGACCCCAACCGAATGCGCCATTAATTTGCGCATCGCGGGTTGAAAATAGTTATTGCGCACCACTCCGCAGGCAATGCCTGTCGCACCCGATGCGATCCCACTTTTGTCTAAAACGACAATGCGGCCCTCAACGTTTTCGCCGGCTTCAGTCAATTTTTCCGCAAGGCGCCAAGCACATGACAATCCATGAATACCTGCGCCTATAACAACAAAATCCGCGTGTTTGGGAAAGGCCATGCCCGATCTCCTGTTCACAAGTCTGATTTGTACCAAAAATAAACCAATAATACAGCACTTTTGACATTTTATCTATTTTACACACTAATACAACGTATTTTGGACGAAAAATTGAAATTTAAATTTTTATTGCACTTAAATTTTTTATTTGGTACATTTTTGGTACATAAGAGTCATACGGTCGGGATACAATAAAATGAAATATGGTGCTGTTGAAATCGCTGGGGAAATCACGCGTGAAATTCTTGCAGATGTTTATCTACAGAAAGAAAGATTGCCTTCGGAACGCAAGCTCTTAGAACGTTTTGGCTGTGCCAGGGGAACGATCAGGCAGGCACTTTCTTTACTTGAAGATAGGGGGTTGATCGAAATCAAACCCGGCAGTGGCAGCTATTTCATTCACCAACATAAAACTCGTAACATTACGGGAATTGACCAGGCCCGCCCGCTTGAATTGATCGACGCCAGATTCGCTCTTGAGCCCCATATTTGTCGGTTGGCAGTGCTCCAAGCGACCGGACGTGACCTTGAACAGGCCGAATCACTTTTGCTCGAGATGGAAAACTGCAACGATGACATGATTAAATTTGCCACTGCAGATGCGGCCTTTCACGTGCTGCTGGCCGAGACCACCGAAAACTCGATTTTGATATGGGTGGTTCAGCAAATCAATAGCGTTCGCGCCCACAAGCAATGGGAGAGAATGCGCAATCTGACGCTCACTCCGCCCATGGTGGCCAGCTACAACCGCCAACATCGCGAAATCTTCAATGCCATTGCCGCACGGCAACCGGAACAGGCGGCCGATGCAATGAAACGCCATCTTGATGAGGCGCGGCGATCATTAACCCAAGCCGTATCCGACGGGACAAGCTGATTCCATTCACCCACTGGCTGATATCAGCCTAAATTGCCCCAGTCCCCTAACTGTACAAACGCATGAGTCCATTCTTATCCAACCGACCTCGCAGGCCAATACAGATGATCGCGCAGTCACTATGGGGGCACTTCCCTCCGGCACCGCGGCAAGCTGCCAGCGCGATCCAACCACTTGCAACAGCGTATGGCGGCCATCTTGATTGCAGATAAATCCCTTTGCACGAATTACCCCATACATTTGACTGGCCAACGCCTGTGCCAATAGGACAGCGTCAGTGCCTGCTTTCGGCCTAAACACGAAACTATCGAACAGCGTCACCGCGGGATACGCCACATCCGCAGGACGCTTGCGCGGAACGCCACCCAATATAGCATCAAGCGGCACCCTGGCATGTCTGGCTGGCACCTGCCGGGCCTGCGGCGCCTTTTGCGTCAGCCAATGCTCTAAGCTGGTCCGCTCAGGGCCTTCGATTAAATCAATCTTGTTGACGATCAAAAGATCTGCCTCGGCCAGTTGGCGCTGCACAGTGTCACCAATATAGATGTCTTCAAACGCCGTCTTCACGGTCTCTGCATCGACCAACACAACGATACCGTTTGATTGAACCCCCGGCAGAACGGTTAAGCTGGTGTCAATCGCTGCAGGTATCGCCACGCCTGAGGCCTCGATTAAAATATGATCCGGAGGCGGCTTGAACGCACTTATATCCATCAAAGCCGCCGAAAAGTCATCTCCGAACGAACAACAAATACAGCCGCCTGCGATCGAGATAATATCGTCCTGTTCAGCCTCTATGAGATCTTCATCAATCGAAAGAGCCCCAAATTCATTGACCAAGACTGCCAGACGCATGCCATTGGCAGTGCGTAACAGGTGATTGATCAGAGTGGTTTTACCAGCCCCCAGATAGCCGCCGATCACCGTGACGGGTAAAGTAAGCGGCACCCCAGTAGACATGCGTCTCACTGCTTTTATCACAGCGCAGTGACCGGAAAAATCCGCCGCCGCCCCCTGCACCGTCCCCCAAACGCCAATATCTTTCAGGGGTGCATCCTCGACCGCCGAGGGGTCGGCTTCAAGCACAGCGAAATCAGCGTGTTTTCCGACCTCGATCGAGCCAACCTCGTGATCAAGTTGCAGCGGATAGGCCGCTCCCTAGGTGATCGCATAAAGAGCCTCGGCGACAGTGATCTTCTCAGCTGCTCCCTGTACCCATCCCGAAGCAGTGCGCCGGTTAACCACACACCACGCCGTAAAAAGTGGCCCCAACGGGGTCACTGGCGCGTCGCAATGGATTGCCATTGGAACGCGTTGATCCAATGCGGTGCGACAGGCATTCATCCGCAGGGCGCGGTCGGGGCGCACAGTCAAAGCGTAATGCGCATCCCCCCAGTAAAAATAGTGATTGGCAAACAGATTTACGCACACACCCAAAGTCCGCATCCGGCGAAATTGGGCGCGATCGGCCAGTTGGCAATGTTGCAGGGTAAAGCGGTGGTCGCGATGGGGGTGCGCCTTGAGGGCTGGGCCAAGCATTTCCAGCGCCAAGTCAATGGCTTGATCGCCATTGGTATGGGTGTGTACCGAACCGCCGCCTGCAACGCCAGATGATAGATTTCTGACAGTTGCTCCGGGGTGATATACCAAAGCCCGTTCGGGGCACCATTATAATATCCAGGCCAGCGCATCCGAGCTGAAAATCCCTGAATAGATCCATCAGCAATAATTTTGATTTTTCCCAACCGCAACCGGTCAGTGGATCGTTTTGCCAGTTTGCGAACCCGTGCGACCAAGTCTTTGGGCGACAGGCCAATAAAAAATTTTATTGGGACCAAACGTGCTGGAAAATCTTCTGCACTCGTAACCTTTTCCATCATCTCAACAGTCTCATCGCTCAGCCGCGATGCCAGATCTGTCACTGTTGTCACACCTGCACGCACGCAAAGTTTCGGGAAATCCTGCAAACCCTGCGCATCTGCATCGGTCAGCGACCGGTCAAACCCAACATAACCTGCGACCGACATTATCACTTCTGGCCCCTTTAACTCTCCTGTTGGCAGGCCATCATCATCCAGCAGAATACCCGGATGATTAATACCAGAGGTAAGCAAACCCGCCAATGAAAGAGCTTTGGTATTCACATTCAATATATGTCCAGACGCATGCAGAATCCCGATGGGCCGCGTGGCGGACACACGGTCAAGATCACGCCGCGACAGACGTTGGTTCCCCATGTAAATTGGATCTAGTTGCCAACCAGACAGCGGCGCAGCGCAGCCCTCTAGC
>ERZ802822.1634-NODE-1634-length-13305-cov-6.325370_pt1 | contig 13305 bp, 9 predicted proteins | sample MGYA00345649_ERZ802822 | MGnify/ENA primary metagenome ERZ802822 (study PRJEB30503, sample SAMEA104212359) | marine metagenome | biome: Westerlies Biome; feature: [SRF] surface water layer (ENVO:00010504) within the epipelagic zone...; material: water...
AAGGCTATAATGTATATATGCTGGATGCAGATAATGTTCGTAATGGACTTAATTCTAACCTCGGTTTTTCAGCTGAAGATCGTAATGAAAATATTCGAAGAGTTGGAGAAGTATCTGCATTATTTTCACAAGCAGGCTTTTTAGTGCTCTCAGCTTTTATTTCTCCTTTTAAAGAAGAAAGAAGAAAAATATCTGAAATGCATAGTCAAAACTTTCATCAGGTTTATTTATCAGCTGATTTGGATACTTGTGAAGAGAGAGATCCAAAGGGCTTGTATAAAAAAGCTCGTTTAGGTGAAATAAAAGATTTTACTGGTATTGATTCTCCTTATGAAGTACCTGAAAAATCTGATTTAATAATTGATACGAAAAAGTTAAGCATTGATGACTCAGTTCAAAAATTATTCCATTATATAGTTAATCATTTACCAATTAATAACTCTTAAACTTAATATCTCTTATGACTAAGTAATAAATATACTAATCTCTCTAAGCCTCTTTTTTAAAATAATTCACTTCAATTAATATTCCGTAAAATAAGCTGAAAACTGCTAAAATTAAGACAAATGTAAAAGGAAGAGCCATAGATATAACTCCTGATTGAAGTGCCAATAAAGCGTATGGTCCTCCTCCTAATAAAAGAACAGAAGCAAGTAGACCCTGTATAACGGCCCAAATAACCCTCTGAATTTTAGGAGAATTATTTTTTCCACCTGATGTTATTGTATCAATAACTAGAGATCCAGAATCAGAGGAAGTTACAAAAAAGAGTACCAACATAATTAATGCAAATAAACTAAAGAAAGTGGGTAATATAAAATTATCAAGCATATAAAAAAGAATTAAAGAAATCTCTTCAACGGGCTTGCTTAGATTGCCTATCCCCTGTTGAAATTGCCAGATAGCTGTTTCTCCAAAAGATGTAAACCAAACTAAGCAAAATATTAATGGGGCAAACATAACAACAGTCAAAAACTCTCTTATAGTTCTTCCTTTCGAAATTCTTGCGATAAACATTCCAACAAAAGGAGACCAAGATATCCACCAAGCCCAATAAAAAATGGTCCAATCATGATACCATTGCAAATCATCTGATCTATTCAAAGAGCTTAACCTAAAAATATCCTCAAAATAGAAAACAAAGTTTTTTCCATAGGAAAGTAATATTTGAATTGTTGGCCCAGCTATGACTACTGACAACATTAAAACTAGAGCTAATCCAATATTAACATTACTTAAGATTCTTACACCTTTATCAAGACCTCTATATACAGAAAAAATAGTTACAAATGTTATAAAAACAATAACCAAAGACTGATTTAAAACATTATTAGGTAAATTAAATAAATAAAATAACCCTGAAGTAGCTTGTTGAGCACCTAATCCAAGCGAAGTTGCCAAACCAAATAGGGTAGCTAATACTGCTATAATATCTATGAGGTCACCCTGCCAACCCCAAGTCTTATCACCCAATAATGGATAAAAAATTGATCTGATAGTTAGAGGTAACTTCCAATTATAACAAAAGAAAGCAAGTGATAATCCTATTATAGCATAAACCGACCAAGCACTTATCCCCCAATGAAAAATTGTTGCGCTGAAGGCTAATCGATAAGCTTCATCAGTTTGAGGGGTTACATTCAATGGTGTTCCAAAAACACCTGTGTAATAAGAAAGAGGCTCAGCTGCACCATAAAAGGTCATACCTATCCCAACACCTGCAGCAAATAACATACATAACCATGAAAAAAATCCAAACTCAGGAACTGAGTCTTTATCTCCAAGCTTTATTTTACCAAAAGGTGAAATTATCAGTAGTAAAACAATCAAAGTAAAAGCCGTCATAGAAGCTGAAAAAAAAGCATCAAACCAGGATAGTGTAAAATTCCTGGTATCCGAAAGTATCGTATTAGAAGCCTCTGGATATATTAAAACAAGTACTGAGAAAAGGATCGTTAAACTAGAGCTTATAAAAAAAACTGGGAGATTAAGATCTAAACCCAAAAATTTAATATTTTTATTTATAATTTCTTTGTTAGGTTTTCTTTGATTCAAAAACTTTCTCATCTAGATTATTATCCTTTTAGTTTATTAGCGCTATATCTTCTGGCTTTAATAATTCCTCTCCTAAGCAGTCAACCAAGGGTTTAAGCTTCTTTGAATAGGGTTTCCAACGCTCTACTCCATCTTTGTTTATAGGCTTCCTAACTTGTTCGGAGCTAGCAGTTCTCACTGATCTTTTTGTATTATAAAAAGATATACATTCCTTTTCAAATGGCAGTTCCAGATAATCAATAATTCTTTTAACCTGACCTTCTAAATCATTAATAATATCCTCATTATTTACCTTTAAAATTTTTCCGGGAAGAACTCTGTTCCAATGATCCATTAAATCAATATAATTTCTGTAATAGTTTCCAATTTCTTCAAGTCCATAACTAAATTCCTGACCTTGCGCAAAAAGTTGTTTATAAATACTGAAACAGCAATCAAGAGGGTATCGCCTTGCATCAATTATTTTAGCATTTGGAAGAATCAAGTGAATAAGACCAATATGCCGAAAATTATTTGGCATTTTATCAGTAAATCTAGGTGCTTTATCTCGATGTATAAAGGTATCAGTAATATACTCTAGTCCCATTTCTTTTCTCTGATCTTTAGTAAGGGATTTCAGAACAGAAGGATATTTCCCTTCATTTGATAGCCTATCATGACCCCTCAAGCCATGAGCCATAGATAAAATATTTGGTAATTCCAGTGTGCCATCAATTTGAGAATGCGAAGCAAGTATTTGTTCGATTAATGTAGAGCCAGACCTCGGTAAGCCTAAAATAAATATAGGATCATTTTTATTCAACCCGCCTTCCCCATGAGATGAAAAGAAGTTTGAGTCACATATTTGAATTTGTGAATGTATTTCATCTTTCATTCCCTTAATGGAATAACGATTATTAATTTTTTTAATTTCATTACCTTTTTCTAAATGAAAAAAAGCTTCTTCATATTCACCTTCTTTTTCTAATGCATATGCAAGTGCAAAATGAAAATATACTCTATCTTTTGATAAAAGATTTACATTCTCAAGTTGATTTTTCATTAAAGCTATCTCACTCGTTTTAAATGAATATGTTTTTAAATTTGCAAGAGAAAAATAGGCTTCGCCATGATCAGGTTTAGCCTTATGAGCTAATTTATAACTCTTAATAGCATCAATATTATTACCAAATGTTTTCAAGGCGTGTCCTTTAGATGTTAGGGTATTGGGATCATTAGGAGCTTTTTTTAAGATACTATCAAATATTTCTATAGCTTTTTCGTAGTCACCATTTTGCATTATTTCTATGGCCATTTGAGCTTTATACGATAAATTCTTAGGAAAAGTTTTACATAAATATTCTGCTTGGATCATTGCCTTCGAAAATTTTTGTTTCTTTCTTAAAATAATAAGATATTTTTTTCGTAATTCAGGATTATTAGGTTCAAAATTAACAGCATTTTCTAAAAGAAATTCCGCATCTTCTAAATAGCCAAGTCTCGATGCAATTTCTGATAAAATAGACATTGCTTCTGTATTTTTAGGATCTTTTTTTAAAAAATCTCTACACATCTTTTCTGCTTCAGAAAGTTTTCCTTCATAAAGAATTTGATTAATATACAATAATGTATTTGGAAGAGACTTAAGGTTCTCAAGCTGCTCCAAGGCATGGCTAGATGCATCTTTCTTTCCAATGTCTCTATAGTAGTCATATAAAAACTGCCAAGAAGAGATCAATGCAGGATTCATTTCGCAAGCCTGTCTATAATATCCTGCAGCTAGTTCCAGGCTTCCTCTATCTCTATTAAGGTGTCCAAGTTCTTGATAGGCACGCCCCATATCAGGAGATAAGGTCAGCAATCTTTCAAGATAGTCGTTTGATTGCTGATAGTTCTTTAAATACCTTGCGCAAACAGAGCCAAAGTAAAGACTTTCTATGTGATTTGAATCTTGCTCTAGGTTTAAAAGAACATATTCATGTGCTTCTTTAAACTTATTTTCTTTTATCAATTTCATGACAAGAGATGTATGAGGCGATTGTTTAGCCATAAAACTTTAAAAGTCTTTTTTGAACCTCAAACCTATTGTCATCGGCCTCATATAAGTAACACGCTCTTTATCAAAGACATAGCTTCTACTTATTTCTGCTCGCTCATCAGTTAGGTTTAGGACATAAAGCTCACCTAACCAACTTTCAGTGGTAATACCTAATCTTAAATCGAGAGTTTCCCAGCTATTAATTTTATCATTATTTATTTGAATAATATCTGAAAAACTATCCTCGGAGAAAGTTACTTGAGACATGATATGAGCTCTATTTCCGCTATCAAGAGACCACTCGTAACGAAGCCTTAAGTTACCCTGAAAAGAAGGGGCAAATGCAAGATCACTTCCAACAATAACATCATTTGTTGGGGTTATTTTCTTTGTAATCTCTGTATCTAACATTGATATAGCACCAGCAAAAGAAAGGCCCTCAATACTTGATAAATAGAGGAAGTCTGCTTCTAATCCTTTAATTTCAGCATTTGCTGCATTATCAGAAAAGAAAAGATTGACTATACTTGTATCAAATATAGTAGTTTGTAAGCCGTCAATTTTAACAAAGAACATGCTTCCGTTTAATCTTAAAGCACCATTATTTGATAAAACTTTCCACCCAAATTCATAATTAGCAACCTCATCAGATTGCACAGCATATGGTACAGAATAACCATCAGGCCCTGATGCACCACCAGGTCTATTTAAAAGTCCAGGTCTAAAACCTTCTGAATAGGTAACGTAATACATTTTTCCATCTTCAGGAGACCATTTGAGAGTACCTTTTAATATTGTTCCATCTGTAGATGCTTTATCTGGGTTGCCATAAGGATTATCTGCAGAATATTTATCAGATATATTTGTTCCAAAAACTTGAGCATCTGTACTGGCGCCAAAATTGTAAAAAGAAGAATTTGCACTACCTTCAAGATCAACCTCAATATCGTACCATCGTGCACCCAAAGTTAATTCAATTTTATCCGGAACAAGATCAAAGTTAACTTCCCCAAAGATACCAAGCTGGTCATCAGTTCTTAAAATATCATTTCTAAATACTATGGGATCAGAAAAAGGACCTGCATCTTGAAAATATCCTGGCGAAGCATTACCAATATTTCCTGTAACAGAAGTATTAGTTAATGGATAATTTGGTCCAAATCCTTTACTTCCATTAAATGAAATTGCATCAGAAGATCCAGGATAAACAAAATCATTCAGCTCTTTAAGTTCTAATTTACTGTAAAAAGCTCCAAATGTAGCAGATAGAAAATTTTCTGATGGAGTATTGAATCGTAACTCATGAGTTTGAATTTTTGTATCTGTACGAGAGTCTACAAAAAGATCAGGAGCTTGACATGTTCCAGTCGGACCGGCTGAACCAGGATAGGTAACAGAACCATCGCAAATATAATAAGGCAAATATTGTCCGACAAAAAGATAATCAGTGTAATCAACATTTTGAGACGTTTCTCTATCAGTATAAGCACCTGCATAAAGTACCTCGAGATCACCAATCTTACCTTCAATTGTTAGACTTATATTATTAAACTCATCTTTAATGCTATCATCACTGTATCTTTGAACCTCAAGATCATCTAAGTTTGGATCAGCAAAAAATACACCGTCGGATTCAATAGTTTGATTAGAATATGAAAGTAGAGCACTCCAGTTATCATCGAAATCTTTTAAAATACTTGTACGATATCCAGTATAAGTTGTCTCATTTGCATCCTCTTCAACTCTAGCTTTCGCTTTTACAAAATTAACATTAGATAAATCAGATCCAGCCTGAAAACCTGACCTTGAACTTGAAACAGGAATTCCGTTTGATCTTACTGTACCTTCTGATCTAAATCGAGCAGATTGGCTAGCATCAAGCATTCCAGCTACATTATCAATATAGCCCCCTCTCCTGTCTCTATAAGCGACTAAACGCCATGTAGTTGTGTCATTAATTGGAACATTAATAACAGCCTCTAGTTTTCCACCCATATCTCCTTCTGGCATATATCGTGATTCAACCTCAAGACTACCTTCATAAACACCAGGAGTAGGTTTGTTAGAGATCATTCTTACAACACCGGCTTGTGAACTTGCTCCAAAAAGTGTTCCTTGTGGACCTGATAAAACCTCAATACGCTCCATATCTGCAGCATAAACATCAAGATTTCTTCCGGGTTGAGCTAAAGGTTGTTCATCAAGGTAGAATGATACATTAGGTGATAAACCAGCAACACCTGCAGTTGTTAAATTTGGTGTAGTTGAAGCCAAGCCTCTAATATAAACTGTACTTTGCCCAGGACCTGAGCCACCAGCAGTAACGCTTGGCAGTTGCAATAAATAATCTTCAAAAACATTAATACCCAGTTCTTCAAGGGACTCTTCTCGTAAAGCCACTAAAGGTAAAGGAACATCTTGGCTGCTTTCAGTCCTCTTCCTAGAAGTTACAACGATTTCATCTATCACCCTGGCAGTTTGTGCTTGTGCTTGAAAAAGATTAAAATTTGTTGAAGTTATAAAAAATGCCCCAATTGTTACGTAAATAGTAATATATTTTTTTATCATTTTTCTATTATTTTTAATTATCCCTCTATTTTTTAATTCATCAAACCAAGTACAAGCCAAACATATATCGCTGAAAAGTGCAACAGTAGCGCCAGAAGTCTAGAGTTTATGGTCATTTATTACTAAAAATAGCCATTTTTTCATAAAAAAATGGTATTTTATAACTCTAAATATTCTTTAATTAGTTTTTATAAAAGGTCATATTTATTTCAAAGTTTGAGAAAATTAGGAAAAAATTAATTAGGACTTTTGAAAAACTCTTTATAGTGATAGATAAATACCTGGTGGGCAGCCATAGCTCAGTTGGTTAGAGCGCCTGGTTGTGGACCAGGAGGTCCTTAGTTCAAATCTAAGTGGCTGTACCACCTAATTTAAACCTCTATCCTCTAGCAATGGTCCAATATTAGGATTACTACCTCTGAATTTTTGGTAAAGCTCCATAGGGTTTTCCGTGCCCCCTTTTTCAAGAATATATTCCCTATATTTATTTGCTAAATCTTGATTGTAGATGTCTCCACTCTCCTTAAAAGCAGCAAAAGCATCTGAGTCTAAAACTGCAGCCCAGATATAACTATAATAACCAGCTGAATAAGAGGAGGTAAAAATGTGTTGAAAATAGGTAGTTCTATAGCGAGAAACTATTTCATCTATTAGACCTATTTTTTCAAGGGATTTCCTTTCAAAATCATTAGTATCTTGAATGTCTGTAGACACAAGACTATGCCAGTCCATATCTAAATAAGTTGCTGCTAAATATTCTGTATTGGCAAATCCTTGATTAAATTTACTAGCATTCTTCATTTTATCGATCAATTCATCACTTATTACCTCACCAGTTTTATAATGCTTGGCATAGGATTTTAATAATTCTGGTTCACTTGCCCAGTGCTCTAATACTTGGGATGGAAATTCAACAAAATCTCTTGAAACCGAGGTTCCTGACAGACTTCTATAATGCGTATTTGTTAATAGGCCATGAAGACCGTGACCGAATTCATGAAATAATGTAGTAACGTGCTCAAAACTTAAAAGAGAGGGCTTATCTTTAGAAGGTGGAGGAAAGTTACAAACATTAATCACTATTGGTCTTTCCCTTCCATCAAAATTTGATTGGTCTTTAAAAGTACTCATCCAGGCACCGCCTCTTTTGCTTGAACGGGTATAATAGTCTCCTATATATAAGCCTAAATGAGATCCGTTTTTATCCTTAACTTGCCAAACCCTTGCATCAGGATGGTAAAGTTCAATATCAAATTTTTCTTCAAATGTAAGTCCAAAGAGTTTATTGGCAGTCTTAAATATTCCATCAATTGTATTATCAAGAGTGAAGAAATTTTTTAATTCCTCTTCATCTATATTATATTTATCTTTTCTAACTTTTTCGGAATAATACCACCAATCCCAAGATGCAATTTTAAAATTTTGACCTTCCTCATTAACAAATTTTTGTAATTCTTGAAGCTCATTTTTTGCTCTACTTAAAGCAGGTTCCCATAATTGATTGAGAAGCTCATAAACAGCTTCAGGTGTTTTTGCCATAGTATTATCAAGGACATAATGAGCATGTGTTTCAAATCCAAGGATATTAGCCTTTTCAACTCTTAATGAAGCAATTTTTGAAGTGATATTCTTATTGTCATATTCATTATCATTATCACCCCTCATTATATAGCCGGTATAAAGCTTTTCCCTTAAATCTCTTCTTTCTGAATAGGTAAGAAAGGGATACATACTGCTTATATGTGAGGTAAATATATATTTGTTAGCATATTTTTTATCAGAGGTTTTCTTAAATTTATTATCAGCCTCCTCCTTGGCAAGATTAACAATATCCTCCGGTAAGCCTTTTAAGTCATCCCTGCTAAGTATAATTTCAAAATTATTTGTTTCTGCTAATAAGTTTTGAGAAAATTGTACTGAAAGCTTTGATATTTCTTGATTAATATCTGCATATCTATCTTTGTCCGAACCTTTGAGAAGGGCTCCACTTCTAATAAATCTTTTATAAGTTTCTTCTAAAATTTTTCTTTCTTCTTTAGATAAGTTTAAATTATCAACATCCTCCCATAATAAACTTACCTTTTTAAAAATGTATGGATTAAGACTTATTGAATCATAATGTTGAGAAAGTTTTGGAGAAATTTCCTTTTCAATTTCCTGTAATTTCTCATTAGTTGCAGATCCAGAAAGATTAAAAAATACAGCATTAACTTTATCCAATAATTCCCCCGAGCGTTCCATAGCAATTATAACATTTTCAAAGGAGGGTTTTTCAGTATTTTGAATTATTTGTTCTATTTCATTATTATGCTCTTCCATGCCTTTAAAATAGGCTGGCATAAAATGCTTTTCCTCTATTTCTGAAAAGGGCGGTATCTCAAATTGAGTTTTATAATTTTTATAAAATGGATTTTCCATGGCTTGTATACTAGAAAAAGTAATTAATATAATAAACAGAAAAGTAATAACTTTTCTAATTTCTATATGGGTATATTTCATAATAAAATTAAGAATTAGTATAAAAACGATTATAAAAATTCATAGTCGCCTCTCTTAAAACATAAAATAAACTTGAAAATAAAAGAGTACTTAATAATAGCCTAAGGTCAAAAGGTATTGCTAGTAAGTAGGTATTGAAAAGTGAATAGCCTAACCCTCCTGAAAGCCAAACAGAAAAATTAACAAAAATGTGCCAAATTGCTACTGATGCAATACTTCTTATAATAAGATTCTTATAAGAAAGATCCTTTGATAAAACAGATAAAAGACTAGCAAAGAAAATACAAAGATAAACAACAGGCATTGATGAGTAGAGCCCTAAAAATGGATCTGTTAAAATTAAAACACTAATAGGTAAAAGTAATTGAATATATCGGTTACCAGTTAAAAAAGGCATAAAAGATGCAACCGCAATAATAGGTGTAAAATTAGCAGGAAGGCCAATAAATCGACTTAAAATTAAGCAAATTATAAACAAACCAGCTGATCTAAAAAATTCTATCACTATATTAACTCCTTAAACTTTAAATTATATTTTTATAAAATATCAATAATTCTTTCATTTTTAAAGGATTAAGGTACATATGTCATGCTTTACAGAAATTATTCTGTTAATAGAGGATCTATATAATGTCTTTACTAAAAAAAATAATTTCATTTATTCACAAGGAAGGTTGGAAGTTTGCATCTATTTCTCTAATAATTTCTTTAGTTCTACTTTTTATATCACCACCTCTAGCAACAATAGGCTTTTTATTAACATTTTTTATTATCTGGTTTTTCAGAGATCCTGATAGAACAACTCCAAATATTAAGAACAAAATCATAAGTCCAGCAGATGGAAAAATATGTCTTATAGACAAAGCAAAGCCTCCAAAGGAACTATTAATGAATTCAGGGGAAATGTTTCGTATATGTGTCTTTATGAATGTTTTTAATGTCCATATTAATAGAAGCCCTGTTAAAGGAACAATTAAGAAAATAGTTTATAAAGAAGGACAATTCCTTAATGCAAGCCTAGATAAGGCTAGCGAAAAAAATGAAAGAAATAGCCTTGTGATTGAAACAGAGGATAATAAAGAAATAATTGTTACACAAATAGCAGGATTAATAGCTAGAAGAATTTTAAGTTTTGTTCATGATAAGGATAAAATTGATATTGGAGAAAGGTTTGGCTTAATAAGATTTGGCTCTCGAGTAGATATTTATCTTCCTGAAGGATCGAAAGCGGCTGTAAAGATTGGCGATACAGTAAAGGCTGGTGAAACAATTATTGGTTCGCTATAAATTTAAAAGTTGTCTTAAATAATAAATAGAATAAAAGCATACTTATGAAAAAAAATTTAATTAGATCAATGATACCTAATATCACAACATTAATAGGTCTATGTTTTGGTATTACAGCAATACGATTTGCTTTATCAAATCAATTTGAGTTGAGCGTAATTTGCATTGTAATGGCATCTGTTTGCGATGTCTTAGATGGAAGATTTTCTAGACTTCTTAAGAGTGAGTCCCAACTTGGAGCAGAACTAGATTCATTGGCTGATTTTTTAAACTTTGGTATAGCACCTGGTTTATTAATTTATATTTCTATTCTTCAAGATAGCGGAATAACTGCCTGGATTGCTATATTGGCCTTTATAGTTTTGTCATGCCTTCGTTTAGCAAGATTCAATGTTGATATTGACTCGAAAAATAAAAAATATCAAAATTTCTTTACAGGAGTTCCAACTCCCGCAGGCGCCGGTTTGGTTTTATTACCTCTTATACATTCCTTTTTAGGCTTCAATTGGGCTTTTGAAACTCCTGAATTAGCATGCGTTTATATAATTATAATTGGACTTCTTCTTGTAAGTAAAATTCCGACATTTTCCGGCAAGCATATTCGATTTCAGATCAAAAAATTCAAAGATCTAAAGATTATTATATCGGTATCCATTATCTTTATTTGCTTACTAAATTCACCTTGGATCACATTAAGTCTTATAGGACTTGTCTATATAATTTCTATACCCTTATCTATCAAAGCCTGGGCAGATCTAACAGATTCAGATGAGGATTCATCTGATCCATCATTGGAAATCTAATAATTATTGCACAGGCATAGGTACCAATTTATTTGTTGATGTCCCCTTTGCAATAAGATTACCATCCTTATCAATTAATGATCCTTCGACAAAGGCAATGGATTTACCTAGCTTAATAACCTTTGCCTCGGCAATAACTGGGCCAGGATTAGCAGACTTAAGAAAAGTTATTTTCAACTCGAGGGTAAGGGGGCTAAACTCAAAGTTAGTTGGTATCATAACACTGTGAGCCATTGCTGAGTCTATCCAGCCTGTTACATATCCACCCTGTACAATATTTCCAGAATGACAATGACGATGTTCAGCAATATATTCAAGTCTAATAGAGTTCTCTTCCTTGCTAAAATCTAAAATTCTACTAAAACCCATTCCTTGGAACAAAGGCTGTTGCTTCATATGTTCCGATCGTTCTTTTATGTTCATAATATCACTACCCAAAGTCATTTGTTACAATAATATCCGAATTAAGTATTAGATTATCGCCAACATCATAGAGTAATTCCTCGAGTTTAATAGTAGGTAAATTACCAGATTCAGTATTCTGATAAGAGGTTGGAAAATTTACTACAGAAGACTCTTTATCCCCAACATGCTGATATTTAGTAAACCTAACAAAGACCAAGTCAATTTCAGGCCAGACATAGATTAGCTGGCCGTCTAAACCTTTTGCTGAAAAAAAATTATAATCTTTTTCGTCTGGACTATTACTAGTCCACCATTGAAATCCATAGGGGGCCAAATCATTATAATTGTTTGTAGCGGTTTCAAGCCATTCAGAGGAAACAACTTCTTTATTTTCCCATTTTCCATCCTGAGCAACCATTAATCCAAATTTTGCAAAGTCTCTAGGATTCATGTCTAGGCCAGCATAGGTCACTGTATTACCGGCCTGATCAGTCCACCATTTATCCTCAATCTCTAGAATATTAAAAAGTTTCTTATCGGCATAATCTTGAACAGAAAAACCTGTGGCATTTTCTAAAATCTCACCTAACAACATAGAATCTTCATTGGAATAACTAAAGGCCGTCTCTGGAGGTCTTAAAACATCTCTATCAAGAGAGTACTTGACCATGTTTGTTGAAAAAACAACTCCCGCTAATGGATGATCATCCATCCCCGATTGCATTGCTAGAAGATGTTTTAATAAAATATTATCTTGATCCTTACCTTTCCATTCAGGTAGATAATCAGTGATTGGGTCATTAATAGAACTTATGTAACCTTCATCAATAGCTATACCAATCAAAGTAGAGGTAAAGCTCTTAGCCACCGACCAGCTTGTTGCTAAACTAGCTTTATCGTATCCCTCTCCATAATACTCTGCAATTATATTATTTCCTTGAATCAAAATGGCAGCTTGCGTATTGAATCCAGAAATTTTTACAAAGTCCATTAATTCATTTACCTCAATGGAGTCCAAGCCAATGCTCTCTGGAGTTTTCTCAATCCAAGAAAAATCTATATTATTTGAACTAAGGCTTGTCTCTTTAATTACTAAATTTGCATTACCTGATACTGATCCAGATTTTGGAAAATCTTGGATCCCAAATAATTTTGAAAATTCCAAATAATTTTTTTGTTCACCCTCTATCCCTGATGTTATATTTCCTCCGATCTCATATGAGTTTTTATCTGCTGCACTAATATTAATAATTGCTCCATTTGACAGTGTAATTTGAAAAGCACTTGAAGAAAATTTAGTAGATAAAATTTCTAACCCATCAGCTAATTGAATAATATTTTTACCGCTAGTATCAACAATACTAAGAGATGAGTCAGAAGGTATGGCTTTTGATATTACGTAAATATCATCGCCCTGCAGACCTCTATATGTCGTATTATTGGTTGGAATAATAATATCGTTTCCTGAGCTATAGTTAATTGTCATTTTATGGAACTAACCATTGGCCAATGAATTGATTATTTTTATTGTGATATTTTGCTCTTAAGTGCCCTGAAGAATGAAGAAAGAGAGTTTCGATAGAATCAATATAACAATTAACAATTGTAAAATTCTCAAAGCCATTCATTTTATCAACCCCCTCTTCCTCAAAAAAGACATCGTCTTTTGAT
>ERZ802822.1635-NODE-1635-length-13303-cov-14.851580_pt1 | contig 13303 bp, 9 predicted proteins | sample MGYA00345649_ERZ802822 | MGnify/ENA primary metagenome ERZ802822 (study PRJEB30503, sample SAMEA104212359) | marine metagenome | biome: Westerlies Biome; feature: [SRF] surface water layer (ENVO:00010504) within the epipelagic zone...; material: water...
TCTGAAGGTCATGATGCCCTGTGCGCGCATAGAGTCGCCCGAAAGTGCATTCACTGAAATTGGCACGTCCTGCAGGCTCTCCGCTTGCTTGGTCGCGGTAACCACGACTTCCTCAAGCTGCGCGTGAACAGAAGTTGAAGCCAAAGGCAGTAAAGCGGCACCTAGCGCTACTGCAAGCGGCAGGCGTTGAAAACGTTGGGGATGAGACATACTGGTTCCCTTTTTTCTCATGGCTGGAAAAGATGATTATTTTTTGAAAACTACAACCACCTAGGCTACCGCTTATAAACCCTGCCTGCAAACGGAAAACTTGTTTCAAACAAGGCAGTTAAGGTCTTTTGGCGGGCTTCAGGTACACTCTCGCCACGCCTGATGTATGAGCCCGATATGACCCAGCAGACCCCTCGCCGCTTCACCATCGATAAAGCGGTGTTCTTCCCCGCATTGATTTTGCTATTCGGCGCCATTGTGATGGTGCTGACCTTACCCGAGAAGGGCAGTAACCCGTTTGCCGGCCTTCAGGCAGTGATCGTCGACACCGCAAGCTGGTTTTATGTCTTGATCGTGACGCTAATTGCGGTGATCGTCGTTTATCTTGCTCTATCTCGCTACGGAGACATCAAGTTGGGGCCCGACCATGCAGAGCCGGCTTACAGCTATATCTCTTGGTTTGCGATGTTGTTTTCCGCGGGCATCGGCATTGGCATGATGTTCTACGGCATTGCTGAGCCCGTGATGCATTTTCTGGCGCCGCCGAACGGTCCCGGGGGCACGCCGGCTGCCGCCACCGAGGCGATCCAGATCAGTTACTTCCATTGGGGTTTCAATGCTTGGGCGATCTACGCCATCGTCGCGCTGATTCTGGCCTACTTCGCTTACCGGCATGAACTGCCCCTGACATTGCGCTCCGCCTTTTACCCGCTCATTGGGGAGCGTATTTATGGACCTATTGGTGCATCGGTCGATGTCTTCGCAGTGATCTGCACGACCTGTGGTATTTCCGTGAGCCTCGGCCTTGGCGTACTGCAGATCAACACCGGCTTTAATTACCTATTCGGCTTGCCGATCGATGTCTGGGTGCAGGTCGGCCTGATTTTCGCCACGATGGCGCTGGCCACGGTCTCGGTGGTGCTTGGGCTGGATACGGGCATCAAGCGCCTGTCTGAAATCAACATCGTTTTGGCGATGCTGCTTTTGTTGCTCATCTTGCTAACGGGCCCAACCGCCCTGCTGCTGGCGGGTACGCTCCAGAATTTTGGCGCCTATGTGGCGGGCCTCGTTCCCCGCACGCTCGATATGTATGTCTATGAACCCACCGACTGGTTTGGTGGGTGGACCATTTTCTATTGGGGGTGGTGGATCAGTTGGGCGCCCTTCGTCGGCGTCTTCGTTGCCCGCATCTCCCGCGGACGAACGATTCGGGAGTTCCTCATTGGCGTGACGCTGGTCCCTACCTTGTTCATCTGTTTGTGGATGGGGGTGTTGGGTGGCAGTGCACTCGAGCTAATTACCCACCAAGGATTTGAGGAGTTGGGCACGGGGGTTCAGGAGAACCCGGCGGTGGGGCTGTTCCGATTTCTTGAGTACCTGCCCGCGACCGAAGTGTTGAGCGTTATCTCCTTGATGATGATCGTGATCTTCTTTGTGACGTCCGCGGATAGCGGTGCGATGGTGCTCAACATGTTGAGCGCCAAAGGGGTGGATAACACCCCCGCCCTGCAGCGCACGCTCTGGACCCTGGTGATTGCGTTGGCGGCGTCACTTCTTCTGCTTGGCGGTGGGCTGCAGGCCCTGCAGACCGCCACGATTGCCAGCGCACTGCCCTTTGCGATTGCGATGCTCGGTGCGTTCTGGGGTTTTGGTAAAGCCATAGTGGCTGACGGTGCCAAGCGTCAAGCGCACTCGATCCACGCACCACCCGTGATGGCGGCGGAGGGCTGGCGTGATCGTCTGCGGTTACTCCTGGACTACCCCGATGACCAGACGGTGCAAACGTTTCAACGCAACACCGTGCAGGCTGCGATGCAGTCGTTTGCAAGTGAATTGGCCGAGCGCGGCGTGGAAGCCCGTGTCGTGGCGGAAGACGACGCGCTCTCTGTCCGCATAGAGGTCTCCCACGGCGACGAGGTCGACTTCACCTATGAGGTGCGGGCAAGTCATCACCCGCTACCCGATGCTTCGATTGGCGTGGCTGATGGTAGCGCTGAGGCTGGGGGCTTCTTCCGCGCCGAGGTGCACTTGGCGGAGGGCGGCCAGGACTACGACGTGATGGGCTGGTCTCATGAACAGATCATTGTCGATATCCTCAACCAATATGAGGACCACCTGCACTTCCTGCACACTGTCAGGGAGTAGGTCAGGAGTCGGGGAACGTCTTATTGAACAATCGTGACCGGGTGAATCGGCGCCTTGGTCCGATCGGGATTGATCTCCAGCATCCGGGGGATCATGGCATTAAGCGCGGCCTGCCGGTTTTCTGGGGCGGGGTGTGTGCTGAGGAACTCCGCGGGCCGCTCGTCACTGAGATCCCCCATTTTCTGCCACAGCGTGACCGCGGCCTCAGGGTCATAGCCCGCCTTGGTCGCCAGCACCATGCCCATCACATCGGCTTCGTTCTCGGCGTCTCGGCTGTTCGGGAGCGTGAGCGCGACATTAGCCAGCACCGCAGCGCCAGCTATCGCCGCGCCACTGTTATCTGATGCTGCGCCAATCACTGCCACCCCCGCGGCCGTGGCCATCGCACGGGACATTCGCTCGGCGGTGTGGTTGGCAAGCGCATGCGAAATTTCGTGGCCCATGATTTGCGCAAATTCATCATCGGTCAGTTCGAGCTGATCAAATAGCCCGGTGTAGACCGCCATGCGACCTCCTGCCATGCACCAGGCGTTGACGGTCTCCGCATCATCAACAATGGCCACGCTCCACTTCCAGTTTGCGCTTGCGGGGAAGTCGGCCACGGCAATCGAGACCAGCCGCCCCGTGATTCGCGCGACCCTCGCAACCGTTAGCGGGTCGCCGACTAGTTTGTCTTCGTCGTCCAACTGCCGGACGGTATCGAGGTACGCAGCTTCTGACTCGATAATCGCGGCATCGGGGGAGATGATGATGAACTGGGTGCGCCCAGTCGGACTCACCGCGCAGCTGGATAGGAGGACCCATACAGCCAAAATCGCCCATTGTCTGGTGCGCATGATCATTTTGTCGTGGCCCATTCGTCAGCTCCTTCTGATCCCACTCTCATAGTCAGACAGCCTAGCGAACGCCGTGTTCAGTCGTTTGGGTAATTATCACGCTGCGGCGCGTCATGCGGTGGTATCTTAATTCGGTGCGGGTATTATCCCGGCTCCGATTCGGCCCCTGCCGTGACACGCAGCAAGCCGCGATAGACGCCCCGCGCATTCGACTCCCCGGTGATCACGCGATACACATCCTCGCTGATGGGCAGACTGATGCCTATTTCCCGGGCCAGCTCAATCACGGTTGGGGCGCTTTTTACCCCCTCGGCCACCATATGCATGCTGTCGATGATGTCCTCGATCGAACGGCCTTTTGCCAGCTCCATGCCGACATGGCGGTTCCGACTCTGCGGGCTGGTGCAGGTGGCGATCATGTCGCCCATGCCCGCCAGGCCCGCAAAGGTCTCGGCCTTGCCGCCCAGCGCCTCACCGAGCCGACTCATCTCGGCCAAGCCGCGAGTAATGAGTGCCGCGCGTGTATTGTCACCCGCGCCCAGCCCGTCGCCCATGCCCACCGCAATGGCAATAATATTTTTTAACACGCCTCCGAGCTCGCACCCGACGACGTCCTGATTGGTGTACACCCGGAACAGACCATTGTTCAAGGTGGGTTGCAGTGCGAGTGCAGCGTCGTGGGCCTCAAGTGCGAGCACGCTGGCCGCCGCCTGACCTGCAACAATCTCGCGGGCGAGGTTGGGTCCGGTCAGCACCCCGGGAATGCAGTGTGGCGACACGTCGCGGATGATCTCGGTCATGCGCATCCGGCTGCCCTTCTCCAGCCCCTTGCTCAAACTGATCACCGGAATATCCTGCGGCATATCGGGCAGGGCATTCACCAGCACTTCACGGAAATGGCTACTGGGGACAGCAATCAACACGGCGTCGGCATTCTCAACCGCGACTTTCAGCGTGCTTGTGGCGGTGAGCTTGGGGTGTAGCGTGGCGTCCGCCAGATAGCGTGTATTAGTGTGGTGTCGGTTGATCTCATCCACGATCTGCGCGTCGCGCGCCCACAGCACGGCGTCGCATTGGCGGCTGATCACCGAAGCAGTGGTGGTGCCCCACGAGCCACCACCGAGCACGGCAATCTTAGAGCGTCTCACGGGCAACATCCCTCAGCGTGCTGGCACCGCGATCGGCAATGCTCAGCGCGCGAATCACCTCAAGGCGACGAATCAGCTGATTCAGCCCCTCTGCCTGACGAGACCGCCCTTCAGCGTTGCTCACCAGCCCGCGACTCACCAGCATTTTCCATGCGTTGGCAAAAAGCAGTTTTCCAATTGAGGCCTCGCTGCTGATCCTGCGCTGCAAGTATGCCTGCTTGCCATAGCTCATGCACCGCTCGATAAAGGCATCCTCCTCTAGCGGCTCTCCGTCTGAGTGGCGGATCAGAATGTCAGTGCCAATGCTGTAGGCCTCGGCAAAAACGGTCAGTGCCACGTGCCCCAGTTTCGGTGACAGCCGATTCATGATCAGTCGCGCATTGTCGGGGCTCTCATTCAACAAGGCCTGCCAGTCAGGTTCGTCACGGCATAGCTCGGCGTCGATCTGCTGCTCGAATAGCTGGGTGTCGGGGTAGAAGAATTCGAATTTAAAAAGATCCCGCAGCTCTTGTACCTCGGACCAGAACTGCGAGGGGGACTCGTGACTTTCACGTTGTTCACTGACTGTCAGTAGCGCAAGCTCTGCTACCGCACGCGTGAGGAAAAAATGCACAATGGTGTTGCGATAGAAGCTGGCGATCGGCGCCTGACCCTCAGCGATGCCATAGACCGTCTCCGGGCCGCCTTCGAATCGGGTGATGATGCCCTCCTCCATCATGTTCGCCAGCAGGCTGCCTATTTCTTCTGCGTAATTGAGGTTGAAGTCAGGCGACAGCCTCACGCCGCGGGCCGTGGCCCATTCGGTCATGATCGAGACCTCTTTGACGATTTCCGGCTCGGTTAAGGCCCTCGGAAAGGCGCCTAACAGTGCGGTAGAGACGACCGCCGGGAACGTGGCGGGCGTGACGCGGTTGGCCTCCACGGCGACCTGAAAGGCGATCTTCGAGATCGCCAGCTGGTCCTCCGGATCGGGTGCTGCGTCAAGTCGCACAGGCTCTCCGAAGTCCACATGAATCCTGCCCATCGGGCGGGCGAGACTTTTCAGGTAGCGGACCATCCAGCCAACAGATTCGGGTGCCTTGGGTGTGCCCGACTGCTCGCGGGCGTACTCTTCCGCGTCTCTGACAAGGTCGTAGGAAACCGACACGGGGATAATGTGGATGTCCCGTGACCCCGCGTGGTGCGCGCCTTCCAACACGTATTTGAGAAGCCCGTATTTAGGTGGCATCAACTTTCCGAGCCGCGAGCGCGTGCCCTCAAAGGACCAGGTCATCGGGAAGCGCTTTTCCATTAAATAGCCGATGTACTGCTTGAGGCTCAGCTTGTAGACCTCGTTGTCCTGAAAACTGCGGCGAATGAAGATGCCGCCGGCCCGCCTTAAGAAGAATCCCAGAATCGGGATGTTCAGATTAGCGCCCCCGAAGAAGTGCGGCATGGGGAAGTCATTGTCGAACAGGAGCTTGGGGACCACGAATCCGTCGATGTAGGTTTTGTGTGTCCAGAGCAGCGCTGACGGATAATGGCGCACGATATGCCGTATGCGCTCGAGATCATTGGGGTCGTAGTGCAGCGTTTTCTCATAGCCCAGCCCCAGAAAAATCCCGCACAGCTTGGCCCACACATCGAGCCAGAAGCGGGTGGGTATCGAAATCATTTCCCGCAGGTACTCGCTGGCTTCTGCCCTCACCGCTTTGCTGGGTTGCTCCCGGTCGTTGGCGATGTCTAGCAGAGCAGCCTTGAAGGCACGGTTATTGCGAATGCTTTGGTGAACATAGCGGGGCACTTTATAGCGGCCACCGATCAATTGACGCTCGGCAATGTCTATGACGACGGCCGCCTGCCTCGCCACGAATAGCGCGAAGTCCTCGGGCTCGTTCGCGGCCGATAATCCTGTCTTGCCTTGAAAACGTGCAGCGAGATCTGTGTTCGCACCCGGCTCGCCAATGGTGAGGTGGACACGCTCGGGGTTTAGTCGCGCGACACGGTTAGCCAACCAACCCGGGGGTCGGCGTTCTCCGCCGCTCAGCACGTCGCGTAATCTGGGTCCAGAGCGGGCGCCTCTTTCGGCTCTTAGCCAAGATACTCGGAGCGGCGCCACCGTGGCGTTTGGGTACTGTTGAAGCGCTTCCGCTAGTGCAGCGAAATTCAGGGCTTTACGGTCATCGCGCAGATCCAGCAACTCGATCGTGTGGTCGATCGATTTGTTGGCATGTAAGGCGATCCAGTTTTCCAATAGTTGTCTTTCGAAGCGCCGTGTTGTGTCGAGCAGGAAGATGACCTTCTCGGCAGAGGCGGGCCAGGGATTGTGGGCAAGCTGATCCTGCAGCGCAGTGGCCAGACTCACTCAGTGCCTCGTGGCCGGAGTCTCTGGGTCGAAGCCACTCTGCAGACTGGCCGATTGCGCCCCATCGAGCGTGGCGCTTTGTTTGGTGCCATTTTTCGACGACACGATGCCTTGCTCCTTTGACTCGCTTGCCGACTGTTTGAGCGCCACCTTCCTTCGCCGGCCGCGCACCTCGGGCTTCAAATCATCGGGCGTATTGCGGCGCGCCTTGGCCGTCTCTTCTGCAGAGAGCTCTGGCTGACCCAGTGTTCTCAGAAATGCATTGCGGACCTCGGCCACGTGCTCATCGATCTTTGCAACAGACCAATCGGTGGTCTCAATGGCCGGCAGTACATCGACATGCACGGTACCGCTTCTAAAAATTTTGTCTCCCTTTGGAGAGATGTCGCCAGAGTTGTGAATGACGACCGGCACAATGGGGACACCGGACTGAATCGCCACATGAAAACCGCCCTTTTTAAATGCACCTAGCTTCGGAGTCGGAGCACGGGTGCCCTCGGGCGCTATGACGAGACTTTTCTTTTCGTCCTGCATTGCCTGCACCAGCGGCTTCATGGTTTCGATGGCTGCTTGCCGGTCGCTGCGATCAATAAAAACAACGCCCGCCGCACCCATCAGAGGGCCGATGACAGGCAGATTTTTCAGCTCCCGTTTACCGACGCCCACAATATCCCGCCGGATTAAGCTTGCCATAATCAACATGTCCGCATTGCTTTGGTGGTTGAACATGAAGATCGCTGGGCGTTGTTTCCAGAGGTGCTCTCGGCCACGCACATCGAGATCCAATCCGATCAACGCGCTGGCGGTCTCGGCGAACAGCGAAATCGAGAAGTTGAGAGAATCCCGCCGTGAGCCACTCAAGGCATAGAGCGGCAAGCCCATCATGAAGCTCCCCACGAGCGATCCGGTTGCGGCAAGTGAGCGCACGACTTGACTGCTCGTGGCGTTACCCCGGCTGCTGAAGTCGGCCATCAACCAATTTTCCTCGTGGGCGATCTTCTTTAACTCGCGGTTTCCGTTTAACACCACCGGGCGCCCTGCCGTTTCCAGCAATTCGATGTCGTCGGTGCTGTCGCTGTAGAAGAAGCAATTTTCAAGATCGCTGCCTTGTTGCGCCGTGAAACGCTCGGCGGCATGGACTTTGCCGATACCAAAGCAGGTGGGTTGCACGACGCCGCCCGTGAATTGGCCGTCTTCAACTTGCAGGTCAGTCGCATAGACGTGCTCGATGCCCAGATCTCTCGCCGCGGGCAGCACCTGATAGGGCGTGGCTGAGCTGATGATCGCGATACTGTGACCGGCAGCGCGGTGCGCTTCGATCAATTGTCGGGCCTCGGGATAGATCAATTTGGCAATCGCTCTGCGAAACAGTCGCTCGCTATTGGCAACATAGTCCGCCTCTGAGCGACCTGCGAGATATTGGGCGTGAACCGCCATCAGTGCCGAAAAGCCCAAGGAGCCTATGCCAAAGCGGGTCGCCGCTTGGGTCAGCTGCACCAGATCAGCGGGCGAGATCTCGCCCCGGGCTATTTGATCCTTGAGAAACGCAGTCGCGGAGTAGCCCGAGATGATGGTCCCGTCAAAATCAAATACCGCGCAGGTTTTAGGGCCTGGCTCGGCATCAGCAATGTTCTGGAGCAGAGTGGAAAGTGACACGACAGACTCGACTTCGCGTATTCTGGCTAGCAGACAGAGTTAGCACCTTACACGCCTGCCTGTGGCAGCTCCAAGCGTAAAAAACCCACAAGCTGGAGTGAAGTTCAGCGGTGACGAGTCACAAACGGCGCATCACCGATAGTGCCAGGTTCGAGCCTCCGGTGCGGCAGCGCTTGTGATGAGGGCTAGGGCATGCGCGGCGAGAGAGCACACGCTTTGATGGCTGCATGTGATTGGGAAAATAGGGTTTAGGTGACGATGGATTACGGGTTCACAACATTACTGCCTACCTTGCTGGTGCTCGGTTTGGCTATCTGGAGTCGTCGCACACTCGAATCGGTGCTTGCCGGCGCCTTGTTCGCCTTCTTTATCATGGAGGGGTTCGGCTTTCTCGATGCCATGGCGGAGGCCACGCTGGCCACTCTAATGACTGAAGACGTGGCTTGGGTCATGTTGGTCTGCGGGCTATACGGCGGATTCATCGGGTTATTGGTCAAAGGTGGGGGGTCCTATGCTTTTGGCCGGGCAGTGATGCGACGCATCGAGACCAAGCGCGGCGGCCTGTTGGCCACCTGGGGCCTTGGCTTGGTGATTTTTCTAGATGATTACCTGAATTCACTCACAGTGGGTGCGACCATGAAAGCGGTGACTGATCGCTTCCGCACTTCGCGCGCCATGCTCGCCTATGTGGTGGATTCAACCGCAGCGCCACTGTGCCTGCTGGTCCCTTTGTCGAGCTGGGGCGCTTATTTCGCCAGCCTGCTGGAGCAAAACGGTGTGGCACCCGAGGGTCAGGGTCTCTCGGTATTCATCGATACCATTCCCTATCTTTTCTATCCCATGGTCGCTTTGCTGATCGTCCCGTTGGTGGCGCTGGGAATCATTCCCCTGCTTGGGGCCATGCGTCGCGCAGAAGCCCACGCCGAGAGCACCGGTGATCTCGGTATTTTCGAAGATGATGCATTGGCGGTGGAAGAGACTGCGCGGGGAGGTATGAGTGTGTTCTTTTTCCCCATCATTGCGATGGTTTTCTTCACGGTATTTCCGAGCATCGATTTGCTACGGGGTGTGATCGCCGGGATTCTGGTGACCTTTATCTATTATGCATTGGTGCGCGTCATGCCTTTGGGCGAGTTATTCGATACCTGTATCGACGGTGTGAAGTCCATGGTGCCGGTGCTGGCGATGCTACTGACGCTATTCGTTTTTGTTGAGGCCAACGATCGTCTCGGTCTCACGCCCTATGTCATCGACGCAGTGTCTCCTTTTATGACCGCGCAGTTGTTACCGGTAGTGGTGTTCATCACCGTGTCACTGCTGTCGTTTACCACGGGATCCAATTGGGGCGTGATTGCCATCACCATGCCCATTGCTTTCCCGTTGGCGCAGACCTTTGAGGTCAGCATCCCGCTGGTGATGGGGGCATTGTTCTCGGCCAGCGGCTTTGGTTCCCATGCCTGTTTTTACTCGGACTCCACTGTGCTCTCTGCCCAAGGGGCGGGTTGCCGGACCCACGAGCACGCGATCACCCAGCTGCCCTATGCATTGTTGGGCGCGACGGTCGCCGCTATCCTCTTTGTCGTGATGGCGTGAATGCTCTGGCGCTTGGCTTTTATGAAGAGTTGCCAAAGTTCATTGTGAGCGCCGTGGGGAGGGCTTATCTCTGCCCATCCTGTGATTCCAAATGAGGTCGAGAGAAGAAACGGAAATGAAACGTCTTAGATCGCTGTGGTTGCGCAACCAGATCAAACCGCTTGCGGCGTGGCGAGCCATGCGAGAGCTGCTTAAAAACCCTGACGACACCACGCAGGTGTTTCACATTATTGAAGCGCTCAAGGGCGACAGCCTGGGTGCCGCTGTGAGGCGTTTGAGATCCAGTGATCGCGGCCGCGCGTTACTGCAAAAAAAGCCGGATATCGTCAGCAAACTCAATGACCGAGAGTGGTTATTGGGCCTGCCCGTCGGGAGCGTAGGGCGCGCCTATTACGATTTTGTGCATGCAGAGGAGCTGTCGGCAGATGGCTTGATCGCCTCCAGTGAGACAGGTGCGCGCCAAGAAATCTATCGCGGTCTTTCTGCGGATGAGATCTGGTTGGCGGACCGATTGCGCGATATCCATGACCTACAGCACGTCATGACGGGCTACGGACGGGACCCGGTGGGCGAGCTCAGCCTGCTGTCCTTTATGAAGACACAAACACCGAACCGGGGCATCAGCTTTATTGTGTGGATCGCCAAGTGGAAGTACCTCCGGGAGGTCCCGCAGTTCGATGTGCGACCGCTCATTCAAGAAGGTGCCCAGATCGCTCAACAGGCGATCTGGATGGCCGAGATTGAGTGGGAGGAGCGGCTTGCCGAGCCGATCGATGAGCTGCGAGCAGAGCTTGGTTTCCAGCCTCCAAGTCAGTACCAGCGGCTCCGGCAGCAAGCACCGCAACTCTTGTTTGCGGCGTGAGGCCATGACGAGTTCTGCTACTCTTATCCAGATTTTTTGATCGGGCGACAGCCATGAATTTTGAGTTTTCCGACGAGCAGCAATTGCTGAGAGAGCAGGCGCGCGGCTTTTTGACCGAGCATTGCTCCACCTCCGCGGTGAGAGCCGTGCTTGATGGCGATCAGGACTGGGACGCCGCGCTGTGGCAGAAAGTTGCCGAGATGGGGTGGACTGCCACGGTGATACCCGAGGCCTACGGTGGTCTGGGCCTGAGCTATTACGAATTGGCGATCATTGCCGAGGAAATGGGGCGCAGTGCAGCACCATTACCCTTTAGCAGCTCTGTCTATCTGGCCAGCGAGGCGATTCAGCGCTTCGGCACCGAGGCGCAAAAATCGGCTTGGCTACCAAGACTCGCCGGTGGTGAATGCGTCGCGACTGTTGCCATGGCAGAGCGCGCTGGTCGTCTGGCGCTTGACCGGCTTGAAACCCGACGCAGCGGATCGCAACTCTCCGGTACAAAAGTGCCTGTTGCCGACGCCTCAATAGCAGAGGTAGCCGTGGTGCTGGCCCGTTCCGAGGCCGGGCTGGAAGCTTGCCTGGTGCCCCTGCAGCAAGCGGGCGTTTCAGTAGAGCCGGTGCTCACATTTGATACCAGTAGAGGGCACAGCGTGGTGACCTTTGATAGCGCTGAGGCGGAGGTGTTGGGGGATAACACCATTAATCCGGAGGACTGGGAGAGCTTGCTCGATGGGGCGGCAGTGTTGCTCGCCTGGGAGCAGTTGGGTCTGGCAGAGACTGCCCTCACCCAAGCTCGGGACTACGCCTTGCAACGGTTCGCGTTTGGTCGTGCCATTGGTTCTTATCAGGCGATCAAGCACAAGCTGGCTAATATGTATGTGAAGAACACTCTCGCACGAAGTAACGCCTATTACGGTGTCTGGGCTTTGGCCGAAGGGAGTGACGAGTTGCCGCTGGCAGCGGCTACCGCCCGTGTCGCGGCAATTCAGGCATCGACCTATGCGGCCGAAGAGAACATACAGACCCACGGCGGGATGGGGTTCACCTGGGAGTTTGATTGCCACTTTTATCTGCGCCGGGCGAAGTTGTTAAGCCTTGCGATTGGCAGCGAAGCGGTGTGGCAAGACCGATTGGTGTTGGCTTTGGCCGCACAACCCGCAGCAGCCTGAGGGAGAGAGCAGATGGACTTTAACGATACCCCCGAAGAAGCCCGCTTCCGCGAGGAAGCGGCCTCTTGGCTCGCCGAGAATGCGCCGACCGACGAGACATTTCGCGCACTGACGCCGCTGCAGCAGGCGAAAGTCTGGCAGAAACGAAAATACGATGCGGGTTGGGCCTGCCTTGGCTGGGCGCCGGAATTCGGTGGCCGGGGCGCCTCTGCAATCGAAGAGGTGATTTGGCGTCAGGAAGAAAGTCAGTACGACCTGCCGGCCAACTTCTTCCTGATTGGACAAGGCATGATCGGCCCAACGCTAATGGCGTGGGGGAGTGATGAAGACAAAGCTCGCTTCCTGCCGCCGCTGGCCAGCGGCGAGGAAGTCTGGTGTCAGTTGTTCTCGGAGCCTGCCGGAGGCTCAGACTTGGCCGCGCTGCGAACCCGTGCAGAGCCCGATGGAGACAGCTGGGTCATCAATGGCCAGAAGATTTGGACCTCAGGCGCCCACTACTCTGATTACGGTGTGATTGTGGTGCGCACCGACCCCACCGTGCCAAAGCACAAGGGGCTCAGCTATTTCTATGTCGATATGAAGGCGCCAGGTGTCGAGATCAAACCAATCAAGCAGTTGACGGGAGATTCGGACTTTAACGAGGTGTACTTCACCGACGTCAGAGTGTCTGACAGTCAACGCTTGGGCGAGGTGGGTCAAGGCTGGCAGGTATCGCTCACCACACTCATGAACGAGCGCGCCGCGATTGGCGGTGGTTTTGGTCAGATGGATGTCTCTCTGGCCATGTCAGTGGCGGAGGAGGTCGAGATCGATGGTCGCCCCGCGTTGGAAGACTCCGCAGTGCGCGCACGGATCGCTAATTGGTACGTGCAGGAAGCGGGCCTGAAATACACGGGCTACCGATCGCTGACCGCGCTCTCCCGTGGAGCGCTGCCGGGTCCCGAGAATTCGATTGGCAAACTCGTCGGCGCCCCCAAAATGCAGGCGATGTCCTCATACCTGATGGACCTATTGGGTGCCAGTGGTGCCATTGCTGATGAATCATTGGCGGCTAAAGCCGGCATTATCCAGCGGGCCTATATGGGGGCGCCGGGGCTGCGCATCGCCGGTGGTACGGACGAAATCATGGCCAACATTATTGCCGAGCGCGTACTGGGTTTACCTCAAGAGCCTCGGCTCGATAAAGGCATCCCGTTCAATGAGGTGCCAACCGGGTAGCGCATCTAGCTTGAGTAAGCTCGCAGGGACGCGCACACTTCGCCTATGAGTCAGGAGACGACCACCCAGTTGCTCGGGTTGCCAACGGAATATGGCGTGCCGGGTGAAGACGGCAAGGCATT
>ERZ802822.1638-NODE-1638-length-13282-cov-17.274139_pt1 | contig 13282 bp, 13 predicted proteins | sample MGYA00345649_ERZ802822 | MGnify/ENA primary metagenome ERZ802822 (study PRJEB30503, sample SAMEA104212359) | marine metagenome | biome: Westerlies Biome; feature: [SRF] surface water layer (ENVO:00010504) within the epipelagic zone...; material: water...
GGCAAACGAATGGTTTTTTCTTAATCTATATCTAACCTATTCATATATTTTTGACAACGACTATATAGGAGCCATAGATAGATTACTGGTAGTTGAAAGTCAACTTGAAAGAAAAGGTTTTGATAAGGTAACCTTACTCCAGGTAAAATCACAAACCAGTTGGCACAAAATGATCTGTTATGCTCACAACCAAATGGAAGAGGATGCATATGAGTCACTATCAAATATTATAAAAAACAACAAAAAGAGAGCTAAACTATTAAATGATGATAACGTTTTTAGAGAAATAAAAAGCAATGAGCAATTTCAAACGGCATGGGTAAATATATTATTTGGAAAATATGACCTCGCAAGAAAAAATTTGAAACAATTTAAAGTTTTATCAAAATATTATAATTCGATAATAAATAAGTGTACACCATATAGATTTTGTTGATATGAGAGATCCAAATAACCCATGTTTATTTTGTAATGTTAAAGAAAGTGGGAGTGACCATGAAAATGAACTTGCGTACGCAAGTTATGACTCTTTTCCTGTTTCAGAACATCATTGTTTAATAATTCCTAAAAGACATATTAAAGATTTTTTTGAATTAACTAATGAAGAACTTATTGCATGCAATGATTTAATCAAAAAAGTAAAAGATGAAATCTTAAATAAAGATCAAACAGTAAGAGGGTTTAATCTAGGTAGTAACGTAGGAAAAATTTCAGGCCAATCAATTCTACATTGTCATTTACACCTAATCCCCAGAAGGGAGGGAGATGTTGAGAATCCTCAAGGTGGTGTTAGATCAGTTATTCCAAATAAACAATACTACAAACGTAAAAAGTAGTGTTATTAAAGACAAATTGACCAGAGTTTGGTGTTGATCTATAAAAATGAAATATATATAAAAATGAAAAAATAATTTAACTAAAGGCGGAAATGTTAGATACAAATCCTTTTTCTATTTTGGCTGAATCAGTTTCTCCATTAGCTATGCAATATTTTGTATTAGCAATGATAATCTTGATAGCAGTAGGTACAATCATTCAAATGATACACCATAAGAATCTAACTTATTTTTTAAATAATGCTAGAAAAGCAAAATTATCTGCCACAAAAGAATTAGGTATTGGAGAAAAGACTTCTATAATTGCTAAAACAACTGTTGTTGATATCGGCACAACATCAGAATTAGGTTTTGGTAAAAGAAGACTTGCACATGTGCTTGGAATGTATGGAACAATCTTATTTTGGATATCTTCTGCAGTTTTAGTTTTTTGTTATACTGGGTCTGATAAAACAAGTTCAGAAACATGGTCAATACTATGGCATGTTGGTGCTATTTTAACTTGTTTAGGTGGATATTGGTTTTGGTTTTTTTTAAGAGTTGATGTTTCAGCTGAAGCTCATCCTTGGTATAGAATTATTAAAGCAGACTTATTTGTTTTAGCATTATTAGCATGTTCAACATTTGGTTTAGCTTGGTCATACACACAATTTAATGGTCAGACAGGACTTTCATTTTTATTTTTAGCTTTATTTGTTCTTTCAAATTTAGTTTTATTTGGTGGAGTTTACTGGTCTAAATTTGCACACATGTTTTATAAACCTGGTGCAGCAATACAAAAAAATCTTGCAGAAGCTGATGGATCTAGAGATAATTTACCTCCACCTGCAGATGCGCCTGAACAATTTGGTTTAGGTATTAAAAGAGAGCAACCTAAACATTATTAATTATGAAAATTTTAAATAAGGAGAGAAAATAATATGTCAACATTTGTATACATGACTAGATGTGATGGCTGCGGTCATTGCGTAGATATTTGCCCATCAGATATAATGCACATTGATGAAAACATTAGACGTGCAAAAAATATTGAACCTAACTTTTGTTGGGAATGCTATTCTTGTGTAAAAGCTTGTCCTAATCATGCTATTGATGTTAGAGGTTATGCTGATTTTGCTCCAATGGGACATAGTGTAAGAGTAAGAAGAGAAGAGGAAAAAGGAACTATTTCTTGGAAAATTAAATTTAGAAATGGAACTACAAAAGATTTTGTATCTCCAATTACTACAAAACCATGGGGTAAATTTATTCCAAAACTTGCAGATGGAGACAAACCTAATCAAGGTGAAATTAATTCTCAAAGATTGTACACTGAGCCTGAAGGACTTAACATTGATGGTGAGTTACCAGTAGTTCCAAAAGACTCATTTAAAAAAGGAGTTTACTACTAATGGCTAAGCATAAAACACATTACGAGGATTGCGATGTACTAGTCGTTGGTGGTGGTATGGCTGGAACTGGTGCTACTTTTGAAGCTAGGCACTGGGGTAGAGATATGAAAATTATTTGTGTTGAAAAAGCAAACATTGATAGAAGTGGAGCCGTTGCTCAAGGTCTTTATGCAATCAACTGTTACATGGGAATGCAGTGGGGTGAAAACCAACCTGAAGATCACGTAAGATATGCAAGAAATGACTTAATGGGAATGGTTAGAGAAGATTTAGGTTATGATATGGCTCGTCATGTTGACTCAACAGTTCACATGTTTGATGAATGGGGTCTTCCAATGATGAAAAATGAAGAAACAGGCAGATACCTTAGAGAAGGTAAGTGGCAAATAATGATTCATGGAGAGAGTTATAAGCCAATCGTTGCAGAAGCTGCAAAGAAATCAGCTGATAAAATTTATAATAGAATAATGATTACTCATTTATTAATGGATGAATCTCAAGAAAACAGAGTAGGTGGTGCTGTTGGATTTAATATGAGAACAGGTGACTTCCATGTGTTTAGAGCTAAAGCTGTTATAGTAGCAGCTGGTGGTGCATCTCACATATTTAAACCAAGAGCTGTTGGTGAGGGAATGGGAAGAACTTGGTATGCTCCTTGGAGTAATGGTTCAGCTTATGCTTTACCGATTGCAGCTGGAGCTAAAATGACACAAATGGAAAATAGAATTGTGTTATGCAGATTTAAAGATGGATATGGTCCTGTTGGCGCATATTTCCTACACTTAAAAACTTACACTCAAAATGCCAATGGTGAAAACTATGAGAAAAAATGGTACGACCAAACAAAAGAGCTTGTTGGCGAATATATTGATCATCACCCAACACCAACTTGTTTGAGAAATCATGCATTTATTCAAGAAACGATGGCTGGTGGCGGACCAATTCACATGGTTACAACTGAAGCTTTCCAAGACCCACATTTAGAAACTGTTGGTTGGGAAAATTTTTTAGGTATGACAGTTGGTCAAGCAGTTGTTTGGGCATCTCAAAATATTGATCCAAAATATACAAATCCAGAATTAACAACATCTGAGCCATACGTAATGGGTTCTCATGCAACATGTTCAGGGGCTTGGGTAAGTGGCCCAGAAGATTTATCTCCACCAGAATATTTCTGGGGATATAACAGAATGCTTACAATTGATGGATTATTTGGAGCAGGTGATACTGTTGGTGGAAGTGCTCATAAATTTTCATCAGGTTCATTTACTGAAGGTAGATTAGCTGCAAAAGCTGCGGTTAAATATATTGAAGATAAAAAAGCTGAAGGTTTGAAGGTAACTGATAAACAATGTGAAGATTTTAAAGCTAAAGTCTATAAACCACTTGAAACTTACACGGTTGCTCAAAACGAAATTACTGGAGGAACAGTTTCTCCAAGTTATATTTCTCCAATTCAAGGACTACAACGTCTACAAAGAATAATGGACGAATATGTGGGTGGAATAGCTACTAATTACATGACTAATGCTAATATGCTTAAGAGAGGTTTGGAACTTTTAGCTTGGTTAGAGGAAGATCTTGAAAAAGTTGGTGCTGAAGATTATCACCAACTAATGAGAGCTTGGGAGCTTAAACATAGAGCTCTTACTTCACAATGTGTGACAGAACATACGATGTTTAGAGAAGAAACTAGATGGCCAGGATACTATTATAGAGGTGATCATATGAAACTTGATGATGATAATTGGCATTGTCTAACAGTTTCAAGACGAGACCCTAAAACTGGAAAATTTAGCATGGAGAAAGTTCCCGTCTACCATATCGTAGATGAGAACGAGAAGAAAAAAGCTTCGTAGTTAAATTTTAAGTAAACATTATGGATATATTGTCAATGAAAGACGATGAGGTTTATACACTTGCTAAACCTATCTGGGATAATTTGGTTAAATCATCAAATCTAAAAGATTATGGTGGATTCACTAAAGATTTTTCAACACAGATGCTTTTTGGAGCCAATGAAGTTGAGCTTGGTAAGCAGTGGGCCAACAATAAGATAATTACTAATTTAAAAGAAACTTTCGAGCCATTTGGATGTCTTAGAAGAGGTGTCCATGTAACCGTTCTTATCAAACAAACTAACAAAGAAATTTCAGGAGAATTTTTGGGTAGACTTGTTTTAGGAGTAGAGGATGATGTTGTTAAAGTATTTGGGGCAACCATCTACTAAATAAAATTTAATCAAAGTTTAAATATTTATTTGACAAATATCGCCATGGGTGTATTGACGGTTTAAATGCTACTTTCTAACGTAAAAATCATAAATAAAATCAAAGATCTTAAAGTTGTTATAATAAAAACAGGTATATTTATGAGCCTTGCAGCTTATTGGGGTGTTATTTTAGTTGGAACATTTATCACATTTAACTAAGTTGTTTTTTAACAACTTTTAAATTTTTTATGGAAGTATTCTTACCCATAGCCCAAGTCTTTGTTAATCCTGTTGAAATACTTTTGCTAAGTGCAATTGTTGGAGTACTTTCTGGTTTGTTTGGTGTAGGAGGTGGTTTTTTAATGACTCCGTTTCTAATTTTTTTAGGAGTTCCACCAGCCTATGCAGTTGCTAACGAAGCTAATAATATTTTAGCTACATCTGTTTCAGGATCTACAACTCATTATTTAAAAAATACTTTAGATTACAAAATGGGTTTCATGATTGTCATTGGTGGTACAATAGGAACTGCTTTAGGGATTTATACTTTTACATATTTTAAAGGTATAGGAAAAATAGATACAGTTATTTCTTTAGCCTATATGTACATACTTGCCATCATTGGTACATTAATGTTGGTAGAAAGTCTTAGAGAAATAGACAGAGCTAAAAGAAATATAGTAATTAAAAAAAAATTGCATGTTCACTATTGGATTCATGGTCTTCCATTACGAATGAGGTTTCCAAAATCAAAGTTATACGAAAGTATATTTACACCAATTTTGATAGGTTTGTTGGTAGGATTTATTGCGGCAATCATGGGAATAGGTGGTGCTTTTATTTTAGTACCTGCAATGATTTATATTATTAAAATGCCAACAAGATTAGTTCCTGGAACTTCTTTGTTTGTAACTATCTTTGTAAGTGTCATAGTTACTTTTTTACATTCATTTAACTATGGTTCAATAGATTTAATGTTAGTAGTGATGTTAGTTGTTGGATCTATTATAGGTGTTCAATTAGGACAAAAACTTGGAGAAAAAATTGATAGTTCTGGACTTAGAGCGTTATTAGCTATTTTACTATTAGTTGTTGGTATAGCAATTGCCTATGATACTTTTTTTGCTGAACATGCTCAGACAGAAATATCTAGTATATCAAATTCAGATTTAAACTTTTTCTCAAAATTTATTAAAGAATTTTCAAATGATATGCCATTCTTTTATGGATTATTTTCAATTATGTTTGCTATTTCTTTAGGTGTTGGTGCAGCATTTATTAGAAGATTTTTTTCAAATTTTAAGAAAAAAATATTAATGAAATCTTAACTTAGAAAATTGATATAAATTTCAATTGATATAATACTAACAACACCAACTGTCGCCATTGCAATAAACCCTACAACAAATGGTTTGTAACCCATATTTTTTAAATCTCTAAGATTAGTTGATAAACCAATAGCAGCCATTGCCATTGTAAGAAATACTTTAGATGACACTTTAATGTAGTTAACTGCACTAACCCATGTTTCATTATATGTGTTAAAGAAAACTTGATCTCCAACATTTCTTAGAATGATCATTCCAACAAAACCTAAAACAAAATAAGGAAAAATAGCTATAATTGAATAGTTTTTTTTATTAGTTTGCCCCCTGTTGTAAAGATAAGCAAAAAGAGGGATCATAATAACAAGAAATGTGTTTCTAATTAATTTTGTAACAGTTGCTATATTTAGTGTTTCAGGACTATTGAACTGTTGGTCATAAATAAGACCTGCTGCAGCTACTTGAGATGTTTCGTGTATTGATGTTCCCAAAAATAAACCAACAAATGTTGGATCTGCATCAAAATAATAATTAGCAAAATATGGATAAATAAGCATCGAAAGTATCCCAAACAACGTAATATTAGCTATCGCATAAGACACCTCATTTTTTTTAGCACCAATTACTGGAGCTGTTGCCATAATCGCCGTTGTTCCACATACAGTGCTACCAATTGAAATTAGATATGCCATTCTTTTAGGAATTTTAAGTTTTTTTATTAAAATTTTAATTACAATTAGAACACTAACAATACATATAATAATTAAAGGTATTGCTATTGCCCCAAATTCTAAAAATTCAAAAGGTTTTAATTGAATTCCAAGACAAATTATTCCAAGTTTAAGAATATATTTTTGAGTAAAATCTAAACCATTGACAAAGTTATTTCTCATTTTAAATATATTTCCAAAAAACATTCCAAATAGAATAGCAATCATTGCAGTGGATATCGGGCTTTTTTCATAGCCTAAAATTTCGATACCAACAATATTATTAAAACCTTGAGAAAGTGTATAGAGTACAAAAGCTAAAACAATACCAGGTATAACTACCAGGTATTGTTTATAATGCATAAGAAAGCTAAATTTGATTAAGCACTTCTGTAAAGTTTAGTCATAACAAATTCTTTATGACCTAAAGCTTCAGCACAAGTTAATCTTCCGTTTGCTACTCTTAGAGTAGTTTTTATTAATTCGTCTCCTGCTTGAGACATATTCATTTCACGAGTTAAAATTTTAGAAACATCACAATCAATATGTTCACCCATACCTTTAACAGTTAATGGATTTGCAGTTAGTTTAACAACGGGTTCAATTGGATTACCAACAATATTACCTTGTCCTGTTGGAAATAAATGAATATTAAATCCTGCTGCTGCCTGAAGTGTTACACACTCTGCTGCTGCTGATGATGTATCCATAAAGTACAAACCTTTACCTTTAGTTGGTTCTTCTGCTGGTTCTAAAACATCAATAAATTTACAATTTCCAATTTTTTGAAAATTTCCAAAAGCTTTTTCTTCAATTGTAGTTAGCCCACCTGCAATATTACCAGCTGTCGGTTGACTTTCTGAAAGGTCATCTGTTGCTTCCTTTAAAATAAAGTCATTATAAGAATTCCAAGTTTTCATGAATTTATCTGAAGCCTCAGGAGTTGCACCTCTAGTTGCACAAACTTGCTCAGCTCCTGTTAATTCTGATGTTTCTCCAAAACATAAATGAACACCCATTGGCTCTAATTTATCCATTAGATTACCAACTGTTGGGTTTGCAGCTAAACCTGATGTCGTATCAGATTCTCCACATTTAACTGATATCCAAAGATCACTCATAGGACACTCTTCTCTTTGTTTTTCAGATGCCCACATTACAAATTCTTGAGCTTTTTTTGAAGCTTTCATAGCAGTACCAATATCTCCAGTACGCTCTATATGAAATCCTTCGACTGGTTTGCCAGTTTTTGCAATTCCATCAACAATTTTTTTAGTCCATTTAGGCTCAATACCAATAACAATTACTGCTGCAACATTAGGATTACACCCTGTTCCAATCATAGTTCTAAAGTGTAAATCTAAATCTGCTCCAAATTGAAGTCTTCCGTATGAATGAGGAAGTGCCATTGTTCCTTTAATATTATTTGCAACAGCTTCAGCGCATGCATTTGAAATGTCATCAACTGGAAGAATAATTACATGATTTCTTGTACCAGCTCTGCCATTTTCTCTTTTATAACCTAAAAAACTTTTTGGAATTTCCATTTTATTACCACTTCTTTGTTTTAACGTTGTGAACATGAACGTGTTCACCTTTTTTAATTGATTTAACAACTTTACCTATATCGTGACCATATTTAAGGATAGTATCACCTTCATTTAGATCAACCATTGCAATTTTGTGTCCTAAAGGAATTTCATCCATTGATTGTATATTTGCTGAGCTGTCATCTTCCATTATCCAGCAAGCACAGTCTTGTTTTGGAGTGATTTTTTCAATAACTACTACTCCAACGTTATCTTTTTTGTCGTGTATTATTATATCTGTTGCCATATCGTGTCGATTTGTTTGTTTGAATTTTCTAAATTCTTATATATTAATCGCAAAAATTAACAAACGAATTTTAATAAATTTTAAATTTGCAATTTAGAGAGGTATGTTTTTATGACTAAAATGACAACAGAAGAAGCTTTTGTAAAAGTTTTACAAATGCACGGTATTGAACACTCATTCGGAATTATCGGTTCAGCGTTTATGCCTATTTCAGATATTTTTCCAGATGCTGGTATTACTTTTTGGGACGTTGCTCATGAAACTAATGGTGGATTAATTGCAGATGGATACACAAGAGCGACTGGTAAAATGTCAATGGTAATCGCTCAAAATGGACCAGGGATTACTGGATTAGTTACACCAATTAAAACTGCTTATTGGAACCATACTCCTCTTTTATTAGTTACCCCTCAAGCTGCAAATAAAACTATGGGTCAAGGTGGTTTTCAAGAAGTTGAACAAATGAATTTATTTAAAGATATGGTTTGTTATCAAGAAGAAGTTAGAGATCCTTCAAGAATGGCGGAAGTATTAAATAGAGTAATTGAAAAAGCAATTAGAGGATCAGCTCCTGCGCAAATAAATGTTCCTAGAGATTATTGGACACAAGTCATTGATATTGATCTTCCACCAATTGTTAGACTAGAAAGACAAGCAGGTGGTGTAGATGCAATTAAAAAAGCAGCAGATTTATTATCCAATGCAAAGTTTCCAGTAATTTTATCTGGTGCTGGTGTTGTTATTGGTGGAGCTATAGAAGATTGCAAAAAACTTGCTGAAAAATTAGATGCGCCAGTTTGTTCTGGTTATCAACATAATGATAGTTTTCCAGGAAGTCATCCATTAGCAGCAGGTCCGCTAGGATATAATGGTTCAAAAGCTGGAATGGAATTAATTCAAAAAGCTGATGTTGTATTAGCATTAGGTACAAGACTTAATCCTTTTTCAACACTTCCAGGTTATGGAATGGATTATTGGCCAAAAGATGCAAGTATCATTCAAGTTGATATGAATTCAGATAGAATTGGTCTTACAAAAAAAGTTACAGTTGGAATTTGTGGTGATGCTAAATTAGTTTCTCAACAAATTTTAGCTCAACTTTCACCAACAGCTGGTGACACTGATAGACAAGCAAGAAAAGATATTATTCATCAAACTAAATCCGCTTGGTTACAAAAATTATCAAGTCTTGATCATGAAGATGATGACAAAGGTACTGTTTGGAATGAAGAAGCTAGAAAAAGAGATTCAGACAGAATGTCTCCTAGACAAGCTTGGAGAGCAATTCAAGCTGGAATGCCTGATGATGTAATTATATCAAGTGATATTGGAAACAATTGTGCAATTGGAAATGCTTATCCAACTTTTGAAAAAGGAAGAAAATATTTGGCACCAGGATTATTTGGTCCTTGTGGATATGGTTTCCCTTCAATTTTAGGTGCAAAAATTGGTTGTCCTGATACTCCGGTAATTGGTTTTGCAGGTGACGGCGCTTTTGGTATTAGTATGAACGAGATGAGCTCATGTGCCAGAGAAGAATGGCCAGCAATTGCTATGGTTATCTTTAGAAACTACCAATGGGGAGCAGAAAAAAGAAACACTACTCTTTGGTTTGATGACAATTTTGTTGGAACAGAACTTGATCCAGAATTAAGTTACGCTAAAGTTGCTGATGCTTGTGGACTAAAAGGTGTAACCGTTAGAACAATGGAAGAAACTACCGCAGCAATCAAGGCATCTTGCGAGGATCAGAAAAAAGGAATTACAACTTTTATTGAAGTAATCCTAAATCAAGAACTTGGTGAACCATTTAGAAGAGATGCAATGAAGAAACCAGTTAAAGTAGCTGGTATCAACAAAGCAGATATGAAGAAGCAACCTTCTTTAAACTCTTAAGATCTTTAAAATATTAAACAATTATCGTACAGTCACTTCATGGAAGTGACTAACGATAATGGTTGTAGTTGGGTTAATGATTTAATCCCAAGAGCAAATATTAAAACTATTCATTCAAACGAAGATTGTGACTGGTTAATAGTAGGTGCAGGTTATACTGGATTATCTGCAGCAAGAAAATTAGGCCAATTATACCCAAATCAAAAAATTATACTTGTCGATGCTCAATTAGCTGGAGAAGGTGCTAGCAGCAGGAATTCAGGGTATTTAGTTGATACTACTCTCAATGATGGGTTCACATCCAATAAAGAGTTAGAAAATTATAAAAAAAAAACTGATATTTATGATTTAGGTATAAATGTTGTTAAAAAATTTATAAACCAACATCAAGTTGATTGTGACTGGAATGAATGTGGAAAATATTTTGCATCTTCTAAACCAGAGGATCAAAAAATTTTAACAAACTTTTCAGATACTCTTTTAAAATTAGATTTTGATCATAATTTGTTATCAAACAACGAACTATCAAAAAGACTTGGTACTAATTTTTATAATATTGCACTTCATACCAAAGGTGGAATTTTGTTACATCCAGGAAAGTTAGTTAGAGCAATGATAGATGTCTTACCAAATAATATATATTTGTATGAAAATTCATCATTACTGAACTGGAATAAAAATGATGATGTTATTACTTGCTATTTTAAAAATGGAAAAATTAAAGCAAAGAAAATTATCTTCGCAACAAACGGTTTTTTAAAATCTTTAGGAATTAAATCGAACTATAATTTTCCAATTACTTTAACTGCAAGTATGACAAGACCATTATCTGATAAAGAATTTAAGTCAATTGGTGAACCAAAAGAGTGGGGTGTATTACCAGTAAGACCAATGGGAGCAACAATTAGAATGACAAAAGATAGAAGAATTTTAATGAGAAATACAGCTGAAGTTTACAATCCATTTAAAATGTCTAAGTCAAAATTGGAAAAAAGATCTTTAAAACAAAAAATTGGAATAAAAAAAAGATTTCCTCAATTACCTGATGACATTATTCAATCTTCATGGTCAGGAATTGTATCAAGAACCAGAAATAGCTCTCAAATATTTGAAAAAATTGATAACAACATTTTTGCTGCAGGGTGTTATAATGGTTCAGGTATTGGTGTAGGCACTTTATTTGGTGAGCAAATTGCTATTAAAGCAAGTAATGAAAACACTAAAGAAATAGAAACTATTGAGGCAAGAAATAAACCAACCTGGTTACCACCACAACCATTTTTAAATATAGGTGTCAAAACACGATTAATTTATGAGCGTTTAAGAGCAAAATCAGATATTTAATTTTACGAGTGTCTAGTTAGCTTTTATTTTTTGATTAATAACAAGAATTGCTCCAATTATTAAAATGGGAAGGCCTATAATTAAATCTATTTGCCATTCTAATTTTTCAAAAATTGTTGAGATTATTAATGCTAAAACTGGCATAACAACCCCAACATATCCAGCTCTACCGGGACCAACTTTTTCAAGTAATTTTAGATAGGAAATAAAAGCAAATATTGAACCAAATATAGAAAGATAAAGTAAAGAACTTATATAACTTATACTATTTTCAAATAATAATTCAGCACCACGAACTTGAGTAACCAACAAAGTAACAAGAGAACCGTATAGCATTGCATATGCAATTGTTTGAATTGGAGGAAAATTATTATTTAAGTTTCTTTGATGTACCATGTTGCCTGTTGATGCACAAAAAGTTCCAATTAAGGCTAAAAACAAACCAACGTGAGTGCCTTCTGATAAGCTAAAATTAAATATTTCATCATTAAAAATAATTATAATTCCAATCATTCCAATTGTTGCACCAATTAAAGTTTTTAAAGAAGGTTTTTTCTTAAAGTAAAATTTTTCTCCTAAAATATTCATTATAACAACAGTTGAAAAAACAATCGCAGGAAATGCACTAATTAGGTAAGTATTCGATAGATAAAAGAAAACATAGTTAATTGAATAAAGACAAGTTCCAAAAAATAAAAACCAAAAATGATGATTTATAGAAAATTTTAAATTTTTATTTTTAATTACCAGGTATATAAAAATGATTATTGCTGCGATTAAAAATCTATAAAAAACTGATACTAGTGGATCTACATAACCTAATTGGAATTTAATTAAATACCAAGTAGGAGACCAGCAAAAAAGCGTTATTAAAAATAATATATAATTATTCATTTGTATTTATTATCTCTATTATTATTTGAACTTTTGATATATAAAATTTTGAAATTGTATTATGAAAGGTTATAGATTTATTACTAGTGATGACACATCAGAATTTTGTCATCGTGTCACAGAAGCCATATCAAATGGGTGGAAATTATATGGCGAACCTAAAATGACCTTTGATAAAAAAAGAGGTATAATACGTTGTGGTCAAGCAGTTATAAAAAATTCACCTAAAAAAAAGTACTCAAAAAAAATTAACTTATCTTCTATATAAATATAACTTATAGGACCACCAGATCTAATTTCTGCTTGCCCAATCTTTCATTACCATTCTCTGTAACTAAATAGGTTTCACCTAAATTCATCGCTAAATTACTGTCTGAATCCATCAAGATCATGTGCATGAAGAAGACATTACCCGGACTTATGACATACGGATTGCCGGTATATAGCATAGGCCAGTCCATCCAATTAGGAGAAAAAGTTGAACCTAATGAATATCCACATGCATTCATTCTTGCTTTATTAAACCCTAAATCATCAAAAGTTTTTGCGTGAGCATCAAAAACATCACCTGCAGTTTTCCCTGGAACTAAAGTATTTACACAGTTTTTTAAAGCTTGAACACAGGCTTCATGCATCATTATGTGTTTAGGTTCAGCTTTTCCAATAGGAATTGTTCTAAACATTGCAGAGTGATAATGTTTATAAGTCCCAGCCCATTCTAAACTTAACTGATCGGTATTAGATAAATTTCTTTTTTCTGACTGATATCTACATAGCAATGCATTAGATCCTGAACCAATGATATATTCATTTGCTGGATAATCACCACCACCTTCAA
>ERZ802822.1642-NODE-1642-length-13266-cov-8.891880_pt1 | contig 13266 bp, 15 predicted proteins | sample MGYA00345649_ERZ802822 | MGnify/ENA primary metagenome ERZ802822 (study PRJEB30503, sample SAMEA104212359) | marine metagenome | biome: Westerlies Biome; feature: [SRF] surface water layer (ENVO:00010504) within the epipelagic zone...; material: water...
AGAATGAAAAATAGTCATCTTAGACATGAATCGTTGAGACCAAATGGAATAACTCGTGCCTATTGCTCGCAACAATATAAATTCAAAAAATAAAGCGATGAATTTACAAAGTATTTATATAATTTTACTGATGACCATTACTATAAATTGCTCTGCAGAAAGTAATAAAGTGGCTATCTTGTATAGCGATGTGATGTTAGAGCATAGAACTGGTGAAAATCACCCTGAAAAGCCTGAGCGATTATCTTCTGCTGTGAGTGCTGTCAAAAAAAATAATGCCTTATCAAAATACTTTATTTGGCCGGCTATTACTAAGGCAAGTAATGATTACATTCAACTTGCTCACACTGATGACTATATAAATTTAGTAAAGAATGAGGTAGAAAGACTTGATGGAGACCAGCAAGTTCTTCTATCCACGGGGGATGTCGTAATATCTAAAGATTCGGAAGAAGCTGCACGGTTTGCAGTTGGAGCCGGTATAGCTGGTATCGATCAAATAATGGCTAAAAAGGCAGCGTCGGCATTTGCATTAGTGCGCCCTCCAGGTCACCACGCTACCTCCACTAAAGGTATGGGTTTTTGCGTTTATAACAATATTGCTGTGGCTGCAAAGTACCTTCAAAAAGAATATGGACTAAAACGTATCCTCATTGTTGATTACGACGTACATCACGGAAATGGTACCCAGGATATATTTTATAGCGACGAATCAGTATTCTATTTTAGTGTACATCAACATCCCTTTTATCCGGGCACAGGAAGAGAAAATGAAACGGGTCAAGGCAAAGGAAAAGGTGCAACTTTGAATGTAGAACTGCCAGAAGGATCAGGTGATAAGTTACTTGTTAGTGCATTTGAACAAAACTTAGTGCCAGCAATGAAAAATTTTAATCCTGATTTTATTCTCGTCTCTTCAGGATTTGATGGTCATAAAGATGATTTATTGGGTGGCTTATCCTATACGTCTAACGGATATAAATCGGTTGCCACTATTTTAACTGAATTAGCGAATAAATATGCTGATGGGAGAATTATGTTTATGCTGGAAGGTGGTTACACTTCCTCAAGCACCAATGCCTCAATCATTGCAGTGCTTGAAGCATTAACAGAAACTAGTGAATAATTTAACTTTAGTCATTTAGGAAATATTGCCATGTTTAAAAAACATCTTAGTGAAGCAGGAAAAACCTACTGGAATCATTTTAGTTTTGCCTTTTGTGCCGGATGGATCCTAATGTATGCAGGAATAACCTCAATCATTCATGCTTTTATACCTTCCCTTTTTCCTTTTACTAGTCAAAAAATTGTTAAAAATTTAATGGAAGAATCCCAGAATTAATTAAAAATACTTTAAAGAAAATCTAATTTCTATAGTAAAATATCGCCTTTCTAGCACGTCCCCATCGTCTAGAGGCCTAGGACACTGCCCTTTCACGGCGGCAACAGGGGTTCGAATCCCCTTGGGGACGAAGTCAAGCTTTAAATACACAATAAGATAAAGGCTTACATCAAATCAATAAATTGCAACCCAACACCCAACCCAACATCAGACATTAGTTTAAACATATTTTGTGAAGAAAGCTGTGCGAATTTGTTAATGTTATTTTTAAATTTATATATAATTATAGATATGATTAATCATAAATCTAAACTCATTTGTCCACACTGCAGTCATGAAAAAACTATCACGATGCCCTCGACTTTTTGTCAATATTTTTTAGAGTGTACAAATTGCAAAACAGTTATAAAAGCTAAAGCTGGTGATTGTTGTGTGTTTTGTTCTTATGGAGATATCAATTGTCCTCCAATTCAAAAAAACTCAGCAGAGTGAGTGTGTGGCTACCCACCTCTAAATCTAATTACTAAATGTCTTCAACGTTACTTGCTGTCTGTTAATGTAGATATACGAGTCTTTTCTGTAATTTTTACTGTCAGTCAAATTGACTATCATCTGCTCTATCCTTCCAACCCAACATGCAACCCAACAAATTGTAAGGCAGTCAAAGTAGGTTAATGTTTTCTACTGCTCAATTATCCCACTAAAATCAACAAATAAAATACTTGTTTATTGACCTTTAAGCCTAATCGAGCCTACTATATAAATATAGTAATGTCCCTTGGGGACGAATTAAACTTATTAGCTCAAGAAATAATTCATATAACCAATCGCAAAAATAGGTAGTTGCAGACCAAAGTTTGTCATTACAGCTTTATCTTGCATCAGATATCCAGACATCATCCAACCTAGCGCGCCAATCGAATGTATAAAGATATATAGAGGATATAAATTGAATTGAGCAATGAGTATTCCTGTTAAAACCAGAAATGTACTCCCCCATTTTAGTGTAGTAAGACTCATAGTTATTCTCCTGAATAATTATTTTAAAAAACCATAGATATAATTTAAATAATATGTTTCGATTATATAGTTGAATGAGGAAGATTTTTGAACAAAGAGTTACAAACAAAGATTAAATTTAGAACAATGGTGCGAGTGTATCTAATATCTTTATTTATAATCATGCCAATCGTATTTTTTATTTGGTATATATCTAGGTAGTCTATAGTTGTTTTAGAAGTTTCTTCTCTCGTGATTTGCACTTTTTTGTACATTTTTTCTTTTTACATTTTTTCGAACAATATATCTTCAGCTTAGACATTCTTTATTATACAAATATTGATGAGAAAAAACACTTACAGTAAAAGTGTGGTAATTAAACAATTAAATTGCTTGATTAAAGATTTGTTAGCCAGATTGTCTGATATGGGAATAAAGTTAGTTTACTGGTAACGTCATTGAATTTATTTTGTGAAATTAGATCTTCCCATTCATCAAAACCTATCAGGTTAAGATCCAATAAACTAAGATCCACATCTTTATCTGTAAGATTAGAAATACAAAAAATACTTTGCTTTTTATCAAGACTTTGTCTCCATACTCCGTATAAATTTTTACCTAAGTGAAGGGTGAACTGTACCGCATTAGGATGGAATGCGCGCTGTCTTTTTCTAATATTCGAAAGTGTTTTGAGTTTATTAAATATTTTAGTTTGAAGTTTGGTTTCATCTAATAACTTAATATCCTCATATTTTATTTTTCCTCTATTTAATGATCTATTTTGTCCAGTCTTTTCAAATAATTCATGGTCATTTTTTGTACCAAACAAACTGTGAATATAAAGTGCAGGAACTCCTTCAAGTGACAACATTATTGTATGAATACATATAAATCTTTCAAAACCGAGATTAGACTCTTTATTAAAGGCAACAGTCATAGCATCATAAAGTGAAATATTAATTTCATATGGCTCAGGCGTATCTGTATTACTTGAGCGATAAGACACTTTACCTCCATTATTTTCCATCTGTTCTATAAATATATCAATTTCATCTTTTGATAAAAATGATTCAGCTGGACGAAGTCCAATCCCATCATGCGATGCAATAAAATTTAGATAAGATGTTCCTAATTGAGATGGGGGCATGCTCATTGTTAACTTTTCTAGATATGAAGAATCACCAGAGAGAATAGAATATACTAAAATAGGAGGAAGAGAAAAATTATAAATCCAATGCGCTTCATTCGCATTACCAAAATAGGAGACATTCTCTCTAGCTGGTGTATTTGTCTCAGTAACTAAAATAGCCTTTGGTGATAGATAGGTTAATAAGGTTCTAAATAATCTTACAATTTCATGCGTTTTATCAAGATTAATACAACGAGTTCCGATTTTCTTCCAAATAAATGCTACTGCATCAAATCTAAAAACAGTAATTCCTTTAGATAGATAAAATATTATTATTTCAATAAATTCATAGAGAACCACTGGTTTACTGAAGTTATAATCTACTTGATCTCTACTGAAGGTGCACCATACAAATTTCTCACCAGCACTCGTGTCAAAAGAATTCAGTAAATCACTGGTCCTTGGTCTTATAACTTTGGATACATCAAATGTTTCGTCAAAGTTTAAAAAATAGTCATGACCTTTACCCTTCCCTTTTATAAAATTGTTAAACCATTTTCCTTTAGATGAACCATGGTTAATCACAACATCAGCCATCACTCCAAAATCTTTGGAAATTTTTAAAATGTCATTCCATTGACCGAATTTATGGTAAATAGTGTAGTAGTCCATTACAGAAAAACCAGTATCAGAACTTGATGGAAAAAATGGGAGTATGTGAACTATCTCAAAGAAATCTTTGGCGTGGTCATGTAGAAAATTATTGATTGTGTTAATCGGCAGATTATTCTTATCGTTTATTGTGTCTGCATAGGTAATTAATACTATGGTCTTTTCTGACCAAGGCTCACCCTCTTGAGTGATATGCTTTGGTAATTCATGTTGAGAGTCGATAATCTTCGATAAAATACTATCTGTTAGTTGTGTTAATTCATCTGAATTCAATATACCTTCATAAATACGATAAATATGTTGATTAACTCTTTTCTCTAAATTTTCTTTTTTATTTTCTGCCATGTTTGTAGATTTTATATCTTAGAGTCTGAATCAACTATTTCTAAGAATCTTTTTTTAATATCTGGCATGGCAGTTTCGACACGATTCCAATTAGTAATTAAAGGATTTTGATTAGGATTATCTAAAAATTCTTGTCCTGCAATAATTATATTGTTTGCAAATAATTCAATAGCAATCTCTTCTTCATTAATATTTAAATTTAACCCATTTATTTTTGCGTCATTATAATATGTTTCTAATAAATCAAGAGCTGTTCGATAGTATGTAGCTTTAAGAGTTCTTAGTGTATTGTGCGTAAATGTATCACCTTGTGCCGCAAGTTTTCTTATAAGAGTTTTTGTTATATCGATAGACATTTTAGATAAACCAGCATCTCTGTTTTCCTCAGAGAGAGGCTGATGTTTGTGATCATAACTATCAGCTATATCTACTTGACATATCCTATTGTATGCCTGATTACGTTGCATTTCTGATAATAATCCAATTTCTAAGCCCCAATCACATGGAATTCTTATCTCTTTGAGTAGCCTGCTTCTAAATGAAAACTCTCCGGCTAACGGATATCTAAAAACATCAATAAACTCAATATAATCTCTATGTCCAAGAACTTTTTTAAAAGTCTTAAGTAATGGTGTAACTAACAGCCTTGTAACCCTTCCTCCTAGTGAGCCATCTCTTACTCTTGGATAATACCCTTTGCAAAACTCATAGTTAAAATGCGGGTCGGCTACCGGATATACCAATTTTGCTAGTAGTTCACGCGAATAGGTCATGATATCACAATCATGAAGGGCAACTACTTTTGCCTCATTACGAGAATACGTATATCCCATGCAGTACCAAACATTTTTACCTTTCCCAGCTTGGTCAGGCGCAATGCCTAGTGCCATAAAATCTTTATCTAACTTTTTCATTTTTGGGCTGTCATTCCACAATACCGAATGAGATTGGTTTAGATTAGAAAAAAACTCTTTCGCTTTTATGTATTCTTTTTTCGTTGCTCTATCAAGGCCTATAGTAATATGATTTAGATATTTTACTTTACTCAAACATTCAACTATATTTTTTAAGGCTGGCCCTTCTAGTTCTGAATAAAGTGAAGGTAGAATCAATTCAATTGGTGCACTTTTAGAATAATCTCTAAGTTCTCTCTCAATATCATCTAATGAACGAGTAGATAAATTGTGTAGAGTACTAATGACTCCGTTTTGATGAAAATCAGACATTTGCAATCTCCGAGGATTTAATTTTTGTTACTACTTTTTCAATACATTCAATCCATCCAGTTGGTGCTTGATGATCACTGAATGTGATATTTTTACTATCTAGACTATCCTTTAATGAATGATTATTAGGAGATTTCACAATACATGGAAAATCTACTACATTTAACATCTCAAAATCATTTTTACTATCCCCTATTGCTACCGTAACAATATTAGATTTTTTGGAAAATTTTTTGGTTTTATCAATAAATAATTTGGTAGCCTTACCTTTATCATGTTCAGAGCAAATATGGGAAAATCTCCCTCCGGTAATAAGATTCAACTTAAATTTTTTAAGAAATAATTTAAATTCATTATATTTGGATTTTGTTGACTTCCATTTAATTAATATTGAAAAATCTCTTCTTGAAGCAAGCGCTAAATCATGACCTGATAGTCCAGATAATGAAGATTGTTCCTCAACGCTAAGATCATCAAAAAAGGTTAAGTCATCTCTAAAATTTTTATATATTTCAGATTGAATTTGATCCTTGTATTCGGTTATCTTTCTAGATTCATATAAAATTTGATATGCTGCTCTAGATGACTCAGTTGTTTTAAGATTATCATTTGCTATATATATACCCCCGCCAGTCTCACATATGAATGAGAGTGATGTTTTAATTTTTTTTTGAAAGTAGTCAACCTCTTCAAATGTCTTACTTGTATTAAATACAACTGAGTGTTGGGCTTTGGCTAGTTCAGAAATGGTTTTAGTGTTTAATCCCTCGTCAAATGTATCATTGTTAATGAATGTTCCATCTATATCGGTAAATATTAATAAGGTCATATTTTTGATCAAAAAATTCATCTATCTGTAATTATTTATAGTAAATCATGCAATTAACATGCCGAATGTATATTTTGGCATGATTTGTGCATTTTAAAAGTCATGAGTGCCATTAAACTTAATAAACATAAAATATTTAGAAAAACAGATAATGTACTTTTTTATGACATCTCGATTAAAGAGTCAAATGCATCAGACTTAGTTATTCATGAATCAGCAGCAATATCACCACCTAATGATGATTTGGGTAACAAGCAGTTTTATATACACTCTCATCAGATTGATAATAATCGTGTTATTAGTGGTTCTAGAACTTTTGAATTGATTAATTTTGGTTGGGATCGCCCTTATCAAATAGTAAAACTTAACCGTGATAGTGGAGCATTGAAAATTCCATTGAATACATATCACCGTTCTGTATCTGGTGAAAAGGGTTCCATAGTTATCAATCAAGCTCAAAGAGACGACTTGTTTGAGACAAATAAAGAATTTCGCCCTGTATCAGTTGTAAAAAACGAAAAATTAAACAATATACTTAAAAATACTAAACCTATTATCTATAAGATTTAGCTACGTAAACTTTTTTTATTATATATTTCAAGATCTCTTATATGAAGATTTAAGGCATAGTGTGATTGTTGTGACTCTATAATGAATAATATGATTGCTATCGATAAAAGAAAAACTGCAATTCCAAATAAATTTAAAGCAATGTTCATAAAATCTATATAACCAAAAAATATTGTTAGGAGATTTATTAGAAAAGATAATCCTGAAAGTGTTTGCATCCATCTTAAAAGGAGTAATCGAGATGATAATATTTGTATTCTCTCTGCTGATAAGTAATTACCTGAATTATCATATGAAAGAATGTGTAACTTTCTTATTAGCATTGCAAGTGCAGTATACTTATTTGTAAAGACTAACAACATAATTGGTATTGCTGGAAATAATAAAGCTGGGTACCATATAAAAAATTTGATATCATTCATATGATTAGATATGCATTATTCATGCCAAAAGTAAATATGTTATGCAAGACATTAATACGAATCGCCCGCAAATTAAAAAGAAAAAAAAGAAACCAATAGATACCGGTAAGCAAAACTATGATGAATACGGAGATAAAAAAAATCAGAAAATAGACTATGAGAGAGACAAGCCTCCTCATTGGTAATCGATTTACTTATAAATTTCTAGGAATCTTGATATTCTCTCAATTACTCTTTTTTTTCCTAACACAAAACATAAGTCATCAATGGATGGAGCATTAAGCCTTCCAGTAGTTGAGAACCGTATCAAAGGACCTACATCTTTAAATTTTAGAGACAAATCTTTGCATGTTGCTTTAACACATGCGCTTATTGATGGCTTATCAGTAAAATCAATAATAAATAATTTAGATATTGTATCTCTGAGAATTTTTATTGTTTGTTCTTTTTCAAATTTAGTGATGATATCCAGGTCATATTCAATCTCATTTTCATAAAAATATGTAATGCTATTTGCAATATTTTTCAAAGAATATTCTCTTTCTATACCCAAAAGCAGAATATCATGTAAATATTTATCATTTTTTGGTGTGTTTGGTAACTCTTTAGCAATTAAAAAAGGAAGGATCTGCTCAGCAATATTCTCAATAGAATCATTTTTAATATAATGCTGATTTAACCAATTCATTTTTTCAATATCAAATGCAGCAGCTGACTTTGTTATTCTATCTAAATCAAATAGCTCAATTAATTGATCTATACTAAATATTTCTTGATCTCCATGAGACCATCCAGTTTTAGCAAGATAATTTAATATTGCATCCACTCTGTACCCTTCATTTAAGAAATGATTGATATCAACTGCGCCATGTCTTTTTGATAGTCTTTTGCCATCTACACCATGAATCATTGGAAGGTGTGAAAAAGATGGAACTTTAGCTTTAAAAGATTCAAATAAATTCACCTGAACAGGAAGATTGCTAAGATGGTCATCTCCTCTTATAAGATGTGTTATGCCCAGGTCTATATCATCTACCACTGATGTGAGGTTATATGTTGGGACACCATTTGATCTTAGTATTACGACATCAAAAAAGACTTTAGGGTCAAATATTATATCGCCATGCACAGAATCATTAATAGTTATGCTATTTTCTTTTTGATTTCTAAATCGAATTACATGTCCTTTTTTATTTAGTCTATTTTCAAATTGCACTGAAAGATCTGTCTCTTTAGTTTTTTCATTTATTTCAACTTTATCGTAATAGGCCATATCATCATTTAAAAGTTGTTCTATTTTATCTACATAATGATTGAATCTATTTGACTGATAAGTTATTTCATCATCATAGTTAAGGCCAAGTTGATTTAAAGCAAATATTATGGAATTTTTATACTCTTCTGTGCTTCTAGTGGTGTCTGTATCATCTATCCTTAAATAAAACTTTCCATTATTCTTTCTCGCATAAAGCCAGGAATAAAGTGCGGTTCTGACACCACCTATATGAAGCCATCCTGTAGGGCTAGGTGCGAATCTTGTTTTAATCATCATAGTGTCATCTTAAAGTTATTTACTATGGCGCCAGGTAATCTCGCGCTTGATGTTGATCTCTCCTCATATGTTCCAGAGTCTATTAGAAGCTCCCTACTTGAAGTAAGGCCGATTAAGTTATCACCCAACATACTGTAAACACTATCATCGAATCTCATTGTATTAATTGGAGCAGTGAGCTTTCCGTTTTCTACAAGAAAGCATCCGAACCTTGTAAGTCCTGTCATTCTTCCATTATTTCTATCTGAAAAGTTTAAATACCAAAGATTACTTATATAAATTCCATTATCAATTGTTTCTAAGATTTTATCATCACTTATGGAGCCTGCTCTCATATCTATTGAAGAAGGATATTCTGAGGGACTTGCTGCATTGTGAACTACTGAATATTCTAGTGACGAACGAGGTGAGGTTAAAGATTCTCTAAATTCTCCTTTTTCAATCATACTAATCTCCTCAGGCTTTATAAAACCATCAGAATTAAAATTAGCAGAAAGTCCGTCTTTAATATTTTCATCTATAGATATGAGTTCATTTAGTTTTCTTTCTTTTTTGTTTAACAAATGCAGAGGACTAGTTCCAATTTTATTGGATTTATAACTAAATCCTCCCCATGCCATCATATCTATGATTTCATTAAGTGCAGATGGCTCAAGGTATACTCTGTATTCTCCAGTAGTAATTTTCTTCTCTGTATTCGATAGTATAGCTAACTTTTCTATACCTTTATTGAGAATAAAATCATAATCATCTTTATTCCATTTTTTTGATGAGTAATTAAGCTTTATAGCATTATTATTTTTGTTATAAATAGAATAGTCAAAGCTAAAGGAATAATCTTCATGCCAGTTTTTTTGACCTAATGAATTTGCTAGTCCAGTATAAATGGATCCTGACGAAAATATTCCTACTAAATCTAGTTTAGTTGCGCTATTCAATATGTGTTCTAGAATTACTTCATCACTAGTGCTTTGCTTTTCAGAGGTTATCTCAGTTGAATGAACAGATGTGGAAAACATCATATATGGATCCTTAGGCAAATCTGGCAACTCCCTTCTCAAGTAATTAAGAGTTTTTATTAGCGTGGATATATCTCTTTCAAAACTTCCATTGAGTCTTACATATGATTTTAAATTTCTTTTATCTTTAGTAGACAAACTTAGTGTCATTGAAATTTGTTTAACACTTCCAGCTTGTCTTATTTTGCCCTTATTTAGTCTAACAAATTTTGATTCTTCAGCATCGAAATTAATAATCAAGAGTTCATTACTTTTTATATTTTTAAATAATTCTTTAGTGATATTTTCGAAATACTCTCTCATTACTCTCCACCAAAAACATCAATATCTTTAAACAAGCAAGACGGTGTTGCATGGCCTACAAAAATAGTTTGATTAGGCTCTCCCTTTCCGCAATTTGCTGTGCCAAGGATAGAATAAGATGATTCATCACCAACCATGGCTAAGTTATGCCAGAAATCTTTAGTGATACCACGATAGTTTGGATTTTTAACTACTCCTTTCATCTCTCCATCTTTGATGATGGTTCCTTTTTCACAACCAAATTGAAATTTATTCCTATAATCGTCAATAGACCATGAATTATTCGTTTCTAATAAAATTCCATCTTCGATAACTGCTATCATTTCAGACAGAGGAGTATCGCCTGGCTCCATGTTAATATTACCCATTCTATCGATAGGTGGTCTATTCCAACTCGTAGCTCTTGAACAGGCAACATAATCTTGTTCAGCTCTTTGAGCGGAGTAAAAGCTACCTATTGGTTTCTTTAGTAATCCATTTTGTATTAGATATTTTTTTTGAGCAGGAGTTCCATCATCATCAAAATTATATGATGCTAATTCTGATTCTTGTTCAGGATTAAAAGATATGTTCAGCTTTTCAGATCCATACTTATATTTGCCAAACATATCAAGATTAACAAAACTTGAGCCAGCATAATTTCTCTCATCACCTAATATTCTATCTAATTCTAGTGGGTGTCCGATGGATTCATGAATTTGCAAAATCATCTGATCAGGCGCTATTAATGCATCACATTTTTTACTTGGACAGTTTGGTGCCATAGACAGTTCTATTGCATCATTTGCAATTGATGTCGCTGTATCAATTAAATTTGAGTCTTTAATAAAATTATAGCCAATTTGTCTAGCATGAGCATGGCCCCCATATGTCCTGGTTTGGATTTCTTTTTTATATTCTGCGCATGCAATTAGTTGGGGAAGTATGTACGAGATGTTTTGTCTAAATTTACTTCCATTTGTATCTGTAAATAATGTCTCAATTTTATTGTATCTAAAGCTTGCTCCCCAGTTTGAAATTGTTGGTTTAGACTTTAAGGCTTTATTAATTTCATAAAGATAATCAACTTTATCTTTGTTTGATTCTTTGGCCCAAGTATCTTGCTCGTGAGTAAAATATTTGCCATTGTTAATGATATCAGCTGGAGGAGTGGGCTGATGAATTAAGTTGCCTTTTGTAAATGCAGACCATTTCTTTGCCTCTTCTGTCGCTTTCAATATTCCTTCCCTAGTCAAATCGCTCGTTGCAGAATAACCATATCCGCCGTTATGAATTACCGTTACCATCAGGCCTTCATCTTCTATGATCTCAATCGGCTCTAAGACATTTCTTGTAACCGATAAAACATTCGTATATTTGCTAACAAAACGGAAAGAGCAGTAGTCAACGTTTGGAAGATAGCTGTTTATTTGATTTATAAATTCATTTTTCATGATTTAGTGGAGGATACATTGTATCATTTAACTATAATTATGCATAAGATTTATCCTCTTATTAAAAATACGAATTTCCCAAGCATTAGAAGGTCTTGTCTTAAAACCATACAGGTTAATTTAGGTTATAAGTGTAATCAAAGTTGTCTTCATTGTCATGTTAATGCCGGTCCAAAAAGGAGAGAAATGATGGATAAAAAAACCATAGATAATGTAATCGATTTTGCTATTAATAATAATATCGAAACAGTTGACCTTACAGGAGGCGCTCCTGAAATAAATAAGTATTTTAAATATATGGTCAAGGAATTAAGACAACATGATATTCATATAATTGATCGATGTAATTTGACTATACTCAATGAAGATGGCATGGAAGATTTACCGAGTTTTTTTGTAAAACATAAAATAGAAATTATTGCTTCCTTACCTTGTTATATAAAAAAAAATGTCGATCGTCAAAGAGGTAAAGGTGTGTTTGATGAGAGTATTAAGATATTAAGACTACTTAATGATATAGGATATGGGATGAAGAAAGATTTAATTTTAAATCTAGTCTACAACCCACAAGGTCCTGTTCTGCCTCCTTCACAAATTAAACTAGAAAAAGAGTATAAGTCATATCTTAGAGAGAGTTTTGATATAGAGTTCAATAACTTGTTTACAATTACGAATATGCCAATTAATAGATTTGGTAGCACATTAGTAAGCCAAGATAAATTTAATAGCTATATGAAACTTCTAAAATCATCATTCTCAGAAAAAGCAACAGAAAATGTAATGTGTAAAGAGTTAATTAGCATTGACTATAATGGAAACGTCTTTGATTGTGATTTCAATCAAATGCTCAAAATGAACTTATCAGGTAAAGAAACTCATATCACCAAGATAACAAAAAAATATCTACATAATAGAGAGATATCAACCGGAGACCATTGTTATGGTTGTACCGCAGGATCTGGAAGTAGTTGTGGCGGAACAACAATATAGGCATGAATCTTTCTTTCATTATTCCAACACTTAACGAGGAACGCACGCTTTTATCAAATCTAATTTTTTTAAAAAGAATAAGAAAATATCTTAATGCTGAATTGATAGTAGTTGACGGGGGAAGCCATGATTCTACGGTGAATATTGCCAAAACATTATCATGTAATGTTTACATAACTAAACCTTCTAGGTCAAAACAATTTAATTTAGGAGCAAAACATGCCAGCGGGAAGTACTTAGTATTTCTTCATGCTGATACCACACTGGATAATGACGCAATAAACCATCTTAAAAATATTAATAAAAATACTCAATGGGGGTTTTTTAACATCAAAATAAAATCAAATAATTTTAAGTACAAGATACTATCTGCTCTTATAAACACAAGAAGCAGATTGTTTAATTACGCGACAGGCGATCAAGTCATGGTTGTGG
>ERZ802822.1643-NODE-1643-length-13263-cov-7.595480_pt1 | contig 13263 bp, 15 predicted proteins | sample MGYA00345649_ERZ802822 | MGnify/ENA primary metagenome ERZ802822 (study PRJEB30503, sample SAMEA104212359) | marine metagenome | biome: Westerlies Biome; feature: [SRF] surface water layer (ENVO:00010504) within the epipelagic zone...; material: water...
CACGTGCTGTAATATAATCAACTTTAAGTTCTTTTAGATCAGTAATAGATTTGTTGTGGACAATATATTCAAGCCCAAGTCGTGATTTGCATTTTTCTAAGAAAATCGATTTCTTTGGTGATTTTTCAACTAAATGAAGGTTTTTGTATCCTATAATTGAAAGAACAATCCCTGGAAGTCCAGCACCTGAACCAATATCCATATGGATTTTTTCGTTGCGTGGCAAATATTTAATTATTTGTATGCAATCAAGTAAGTGTCTTTGATCAAAATCATCAATTGTACTTCTTCCAATTAAATTCATCTTTTCGTTTTCGTCAATAACCATGTTCTTGTATTCGTATAATTTTTGTAAAATTGATTTACTATTTTCAAAATTTTCATTACAGAAATTTTCTAAGTTGGTATTAAGCAACTTTAGTGCCTTTAATTCTTTTATGTTTTATTATTTGAAAAAGAGCACTTGGTGTAATACCAGATATTTTTCCTGCATCATGTAAATTTACTGGCTTGTATTTATTTAATTTTTCTAGTATCTCTCGAGATAAAGAAGGTATTTTGTTAAAGTCGATATTAGTTAAATTCATATTTTTATTTTTGTTTAACTGATCATAAGATTTCCTTTCACGCTCATAAAAGACTTCGTACTTTGAGTCAAAATATATTTTAGTGAGTAATTTTTGGTTTATAGTAATATTAAAAAATTTCTTAAAATTATTTGTAGTGGGGTCTAAAAATTTTAATACTTCAAATCCATTTCTAATTTTACCATCTTTTTTTACTTTGATTTTCTTCTTCATCAAATCATTAGGTGAATATTTTAGTGACTCTAGTTTTTTTATTATTTTTTTTTCATTATCTATATTTTTATTAATTAAATTGTAGTCAGTTTTATTAAATATTTTTGTATTAATGTTTGTAGCAAATCTTTCATAGGAATTATCTGTTCTTAATTTTAATCTATTTTCTGCTCTTGATGTAAACATACGGTACGGTTCTGTTACTCCAAGCTTTGTGAGATCATCAACTAAAACTCCTATATAGCTGTTATCTCTTTCAAAAACTTTATTATCAAATTTTACTTTTTTTATTTTTACAACAGCATGGATTCCTGCATATATACCCTGACCTGCTGCTTCTTCATATCCTGTAGTTCCATTAATTTGGCCTGCTAAAAAAAAGTTTTCTATTTTTTTTGTTTCAAAATTATTTTTTAATTCTCTTGGATCGACAGAGTCATATTCAACTGCGTACCCAAATTGGTCTACTTCACATCTTTCTAAACCCTTTATTGATCTGAGAAATTTTAATTGAATTTTTTTATCCAGCGAGTTAGAGATGCCATTGGGATAAACTAATTCTGAATTAAGGCCTTCAGGCTCTAAAAAAATATTATGACCATTTCTGTCACCAAATTTAGTTATTTTATCTTCAATAGAAGGACAATATCTGACACCTTGGGATTTAATAATTCCGGAATACATGGCAGATTTATCAAGATTGTCCCTTATAATCTTATGAGTCTTGTTATTTGTCTTTGTTATGTAGCAATTTATATTTTTGTTCGTATTTTGTTTAGTAAAATAAGATAGGAAAATGCCATTATTTTCAGAAGGCTGTGGTTCTAGGATGTCATAGTTAATAGATTTTGAATAGATTCTCGGAGGAGTGCCTGTTTTTAGTCTCATAGTCTTAAAATTCTTATTAATAAACTTTGCTAGCTCTTTTGAGGAGCTATTACCTATTCTTCCTGCCTCTTTAGTTTCTTTACCAAAGTAGATTTTACCATTAAGAAAAGTACCTGTGGTTAAAATAACAGCTTTTGACTTAATTTTACCGGTATTAGCACATTCAACACCTGTAATCTTATTATTTTTTTCTATTATATTAATTGCTTCGTCCTCAATAAGATCAATTTTAGAGGATCTGACATATTTTTGCATATTTTTGGAGTATAAATCTCTATCAATTTGAGCTCTTACTCCCCACACAGCAGGACCTTTGGAAAGATTTAAAACTCTATAATGAATAGCTGACTTATCACCTATTTTGCATATAACACCGCCTAAAATATCTACTTCACTCGCTATATGAGTCTTTCCTACGCCACCTATGCTTGGGTTACAAGACAATTTTCCTAAATCTGAGTAATTTTTAGTAATTAGGGCAGTTTTTAGACCATATTTTTCTGAGATATTAGCTGCCTCTATACCAGCATGGCCTGCCCCTATAACTATAACATCATAATGTTCCACGTGAAACAATCTACTTTCCTATGCAAAAATTGCTGAAAACCTTATCATAAACATCTTCGTTATTAATATAGCCAAATTCGAAGGAAAAATCATCTAATATATTTCTCATTAATTGAGCTATTATTAAAATATCAGTCTCTTTAACAATATCATGCTCATATTCCAGTATTCTCTCCAAAAAATCTATCTCTTCCAGGTTAAAGTCGATTTTTTGGTTTTTATACGAGACATATTTTTTATGAATTTGAGAAACTTTTATTTTCTTCATTGTCAGCTCTCTATCATGATTTTGGCTGATTTTTATATTTTTAGACTTATATTGATATTGGTCAGATTTAGTAAGTATAAGAGTGTGGTTATCACCAACTGAAAAATCATCAAATAATTGCTTTATGTCAGATTTTTTTGTGTTTTTATCAGCTAGGACAAAGAAGTGATCTATATCTTTTGATATACTCTGGGCTTTCTTGTAGCCATATTTTTCTATTTTTCCTTGTTTTGATCTCTGACCAGCAGTATCGAATATCTCAAATTTTTTTCCATCAAAAATGAATTCATTGGAGAGAATATCTCTAGTTGTACCTTTGATATCTGTAACAATAGCTCGATCCTTATCAATTAATTTGTTAAAAAGTGTTGATTTACCTACATTAACAGGTCCAATTAACATAACTTTGCATATATTCTTTTGATTAATCTTACTCTTATTATCTAGTAATATATTATTACATTTAAGGAAGAAAGCTGAAACCTTTTTCTTAATCTGTTTAAAATTAAAGTCCTCATCATCGACAAAATCTATTGATGCCGTTATTTCGGAAAATAAATTGATAATATCTTCTCTTAGAGGGGCCAAACCACTCAGAATATCACCACCAAAAAGCAATTTTTTATTATATTCAAGAGAAGAGAAGCTTTCATTTGATATTATTGCGTTAATGGCTTTTGCTTGTTTTAAGGAATTTTTGCTATTCACTACGGAACGAAAAGAGAATTCACCATTTTTTGCTAAACGAAGGCCTGAAATATTAAAATTTTTAAGTGTTTGCTCTAATTGACTAGCAATAAGCGGAGAGCCGTGCAAAAAAATTTCACATACATCTTCTCCTGTAAAAGACTTAGGTGACTTAAAATACACAACACTACACTTATCTAAAATATCACCATTATAATTATATAATTCAACTACCTTGATGACAGAATGGTCTTTTGAAAAATTTTTTTTAGTTAATTTTTTTAAAATATCTAAAACATCAGAGCCTGATATTCTGTAACCAATTACGGGGGACTTAACCAAAGGTGTGAAATTGGAATAAATTGTGCCTGAGGAAAACAAAACTTGCCAATTATAAGATGATAATTATCTTAGTCTAGATGTTTAATCTTAACGTTCAATTAATAGCTAGTGGTGCAGCCCTAGGAACAATGTTTTTTTCTAGCACAATTTTTATAACTCTTGTTATAGCAAGATATGCGACTCTTGCAAAATTGATTAGAGACTCAAGAGCACAAATAGAAAACAAAAGTATTACATTTAAAAGCAATCAAGAATATTTTTTTCACGTAGCGCATTATGAAAAAAGATTAAAACTTCTAAAGCAGACTTTGTATCTATCACTTTATGGTGGAGTTGCTTTATGCATTAGCTTTCTTTCAGTTTTAATGAGTTTTCAATTGTTAGGCGTATATACTTTTGCTTTACATCTAATCTTAATATTGCTTGCATTAGTCTCTTTGGTTTACGAACTAGCTGTATCTTTTGAGGCACTTAATGAACATTTGGATATTATGAAAAGTTGGAAAGACAAATTTAAAGCAGAATAAACTTTTGGAATTTTTATTTATGCTTGGATTATTTTAGATTGATTTTATCTAAGCCAGATCATATTAAAATTTATGGCCACCGTGGGGCGCGTGGAAATTTTCCAGAAAACACCTTGGGAAGTTTTCAATATTTATTTAATAATAATATTAATGCCTATGAAACAGATATTTTAATTTCTAAAGACTTAATTCCTGTTATAACTCATGATTTTAGACTAGGTCCAGATGTTACGAAAGATAGTGGAGGTCATTGGTTAAAAAATGACGATATTAAAATATTCGATTTGACTTATGAAGCGCTGTCAAAATTTGATATTAGCTCAATAAATAAAAAATCTAAATATGGAAAAAGGTTTGCTGATCAAATAACTTTAATAAATCAAAAAATACCTAAACTTTCTGAACTTCTTGAATTGACTTCAAAAAATATTTCTGATGAGTTGGTTTTAAATTTGGAGATTAAATCAACACCTATTGAAGACAACCTAACACCACCGCCTGAAGTTATGGTGAAATTAATTACTGATGTAGTTAGTAAATCAAAGTTGAAAGATAAAATTATATATTCGTCATTTGATTGGAGGGTTTTAAGAGAGATCAAAAACCTAGATCCTAAAATTTCAAGAGCTTATTTAACATCAGAACAAAAAGGTAAAGTCTACGATAAGTCACCATGGATGGACTTCATGCCCTTATACGATAGTGATAGTAGGGAGCTACCAAGACTTATAAAAACACTTGGGGGTGAGGCTTGGCATCCAAAACATAAAGACATAAGTAGAGATATTGTCAAAATATCTCATGAGGAAGGACTTCCTGTTAATGTCTGGACTGTCAATGAAGAGTACGACATGATGAGAATGATTGATTATGGTGTAGACGGCATCATGACTGATTACCCTTTAAGATTAAAAGAGCTTTGTGAAAGAAAGAATATTAAATGGTTTTAGCTTTATTTACTGGTTCATGCTGCTGAAAAACTCTTCGTTAGTTTTGCAGTCTTTCATCTTATCTAATAAGAATTCCATGGCATCCACTGTACCCATGGATGATAAAATTTTCCTTAAAATAAAGACTTTTTGAAGGTCTCCAGCATCTAATAATAAATCTTCTTTTCTAGTTCCAGATTTTTGAACATCAATGGCAGGATAGGTTCTTTTGTCAGAAAGCTTTCTATCAAGAACTATTTCTGAATTACCAGTGCCTTTAAATTCTTCAAAAATTACTTCATCCATTCTACTACCAGTCTCAATTAATGCTGTTGCAATAATTGTTAGTGATCCACCTTCTTCTATGTTTCTGGCAGCACCAAAAAATCTTTTTGGTCTTTGTAGTGCGTTGGCATCAACACCACCTGTAAGTACCTTACCACTTGAAGGAACAACGGTATTATAAGCTCTACCTAATCTTGTGATGGAGTCTAAAAGGATTACTACATCATATTTATTTTCTGCAAGTCTTTTAGCTTTTTCAATAACCATTTCTGCAACTTGTACGTGTCTTGCTGCTGGCTCATCAAAGGTGGAACTTATTACCTCACCATTAACAGATCTTTGCATATCAGTAACTTCTTCTGGTCTTTCATCTATTAGAAGAACCATTAAATAAGCATCTGGAAAATTTTCAGCAATTGATTTTGCAACTTTTTGGAGAATAACTGTTTTACCAGATCTTGGCGGTGCAACAATTAAGGATCTTTGTCCTGCACCTACTGGGGCTATAATATCGATAATTCTTGAAGATAAATCTTTATCAGGTTTATCAGTTTCTAAATTAAATTTCTTTTCTGGGTATAATGGAGTGAGGTTATCAAAGTTAGTTTTAAATTTATTATTTTTTGCAATTTCAATAAAATTTACTTTGTTTATTTCAACTAAAGCAAAATATCTCTCACCATCTTTAGGTGGTCTAATAGGACCTTCAAGTGTGTCACCCTTTCTTAAACCAAATTTCTTAATATAATTTGGCGTTACATAGATGTCATCTGGTCCTGGGAGATAATTAGAGTCTGCTGACCTTAAAAATCCAAAGCCATCTTGCATGGTCTCTAAAACACCCTCTCCAATTATTTCTTCATTTTTTTCAGCAAATTTTTTAAGCACAGAAAAATATATATCTTGTTTTTTTAATCCTGATGCGTTCTCAATGCCTAATGACTCAGCATACTCAAGAAGTTCTTGTGGTTTTTTTACTTTTAATTCGTTTAAATGCATTTGGAAATACCTAGAAAGTTAGATTATTTGAGTTATCTATATAACAAAAAATAAAATAAAAATATATATTTTTATATAAGTAGTAATGTTGTAGTAAGTCGAGTATTGGGGATTAACAGTTTATTTATTTTAAAAACCGCTATTTTACTTATCTTTTTGCGTTTAATAACAAATGAGGATAACTTAATAATAACAAATAAAAGGTATATATGCTGTTAAGAACACTCAAATTATATGAATAACTTATATAACCCACAACTTACCAAACGAGTTATTATAGGAACCAAGAGTAAATCGCGTAGGGATCTTTTTAAAAGCTTGGGTTTAGATTTTAAATATAAAACACCAAATATAGACGAAAAGAGTGTTTCTAATCTGAATAATGACAGGTTCGATGCTATAAAAATAGCTACCGCTAAAGCACGAAGTCTTTCATCAATACATAAAAACAAAATAATTGTTACTTTTGATACAACAATACTCTTCCAAAAAAAGACAGTATACAAATGCGATAGCCCAGAGTGTTGCATTAAACTCTTAAATTCATTCAGCAATAGAAAACATTTATTATGTACGGGCATGGTATTTATGATTAATAATAAAATTGTTCAAAAAAAACTTACAAACACTAATATTTATTTTAAAAAAAACAATAAGAAGAAAATAAAGAACTATGTTTTAAAAAATTTCAATCAAATTAAATCAGCTGTAGGATGTTATAATCTTGAGGGTATCGGCATAGATTTATTTGATAATATTAGCTTGAGTTACTTCAATGTTTTGGGCTTAGATATAATAAATTTTTTAAAAGTCATGAGAAAAATATAATGAACATAATAGGAATTGTTGCTTTAAAGCTAAATCACAGTCTTTCACACGTAATACATAATTATTGGATAGCTCAGGGAAACACAAAATTTCAGTTTAAGAAATATGAACTAAAAGAGAATGATATTGAATTATTTATGATTAAATTTAGAAAAAATAAAGAGTTCAAAGGATTTAATATAACAATTCCTTACAAAGAAAAATTCTTAAATATATGCGATAGAGTTTCACCCAGAGCTAAGAAAATAGGATCGGTAAATCTTATATATAAAAATAATAATTTAATTTATGGAGATAACACAGATGTTATTGGATTTTCTAAATGTTATAAATCATTAAAAATTCAAAAACCAAAAAGTGTTCTTCTTATTGGGGCTGGTGGAGCCGCTAGGTCTATACTCTATTTCTTAAATGACAAAAACATTGAAAAAATTGACATATTTGCATCGTCTTTAAAAAGAAAAAAGGGTCTGTCGTGTGATTTTAAATTTAGAAAATTTGTTAATAATACGTCTAAGCTTGAAGCTAAATACGATCTTATCATCAATGCCTCTAGTGCGGGTATGGTGAGCAGTAAAAAATTAAATAGAAATATTTTTAAATTAGTTAAAAAAGCAAAAGGTGTAATTGATATCGTTTATAATCCTATGCAAACAGATCTGCTTAAGAACGCAAATAATTTTAAAGTAAAAAATATTGGTGGATTAAAAATGTTATTAGAACAAGCAAAGCCATCATTTGAGAGATGGACTAATAAAAAAGTAAAGATAGATGATAAGCTTGCCAAAAAAATAGAGGCTATACTTAAATGAAAATTGCAATAACAGGCAATATAGGATCAGGTAAGACAGAGGTCATTAAATTCCTCCTTGGATTAAAATATAAATGTATTTCATCTGATAAGATAATAGCAGATCTCTATAAAGATAGCTCAACTAGAAAAATCATTCTTCATAAGTTAAATATCCCAGATGATAATTTCAAAAAAAAAATAATTGAAAGATTACTAGACACTAATTTTGATCGTGAGCTGAAAAAAACTATCTACCCTTATCTTTACGCCAAAAAGAAGACTATTGCTCCTAAACATCAAGCTTTGATCCCTACATTTTATGAAATACCATTATTGTTTGAGGAAAAACTGTCTAAAGACTTCGATCTAACTATTTTTATTAAAGCAGATACTTCTAAAAGAAAGAAAAGAGTTTTGGCCAGGGGTGTAAAAGATGAGTATTTTGATTTAATGAATAAAAAACAATTAAACCAATATCAGAAAGAACTGTTAGCAGACCACACTATTACAAATAATAGTTCTGTGTTGAACCTCAGGTTAAATATTATTAAGCTATTATCTAAAATATGAGAGAGATTATATTAGATATAGAAACCTCTGGCCTTGAACACAAAGAGGGCCATCGTGTAATCGAGATAGGGTGTATTGAACTTAACAAAAAAGAAGTTGGTTCCCATTTTCACCAGTACATAAACCCTCTCAAAACGCTTACTCCAGAAAATATTAAAATTCACGGTATTACTAATGAGTACCTAGAAGATAAGCCTTTATTTGAAGATATTGCTGACAGCTTTCTTGATTTTATCAAAGACAGCCCAGTCATCGCGCATAATGCTAATTTTGATATTGGTTTCTTAAATTCTGAATTAGAAAAAATATCCAAGCCTGTAATTTCTCAAGATAGAGTCATTGATACAGTTTCCATTGCTAGGAAAAGGTTTCCAGGCCAACAGGTTAACTTGGATGCGTTAGTAAAAAAACTCAAAATCAACTCTTTAATTAATAGGGATCACCACGGTGCCCTTAAAGATGCAAAGATTTTGACGGATATATATCTTGAATTGCAAGGAATTAACCAAATAGGCCTTCAATTAGATGAAAAAAAATCTGAAAATTTAAACTTTTCTAGTGAGCCGAATTTAACTTCTATCGTACTAACAAAAGAAGAGACAGAAGGACATAAAGAGTTTATAAAAAATAAAATACCTAATTCTAATTGGGTAATAATTGATAAAAGTTATGAGTAGTGAGTTTATAGATATTTTACTGTTTGGTGCTATAGCTGTTTTTTTAGTTTATCGACTTAGAAGCATTCTAGGCTCCAGTGATGGAAAAATAGTCAACATAAGAAACAAAAAGGCACAATCAAAATTTAAGCCAAAAATAGTCCCAAAAGACACTAATCAAGACTTTCTTAGCGGCGCTAACAAAGCATATGAGATGATAGTTCAGGCTTATCAGAATAATAACATTGAAAATGTTAAAGACCTTCTAACCCCAGAAGCACTTCAAGCAATGGAGCAAGCTAAAGCACCAAAAGAAATAAAATTTTCTGATGTTAAGTCTAGTTCATTAATAGAAGACAAATCAGATGAACAAAGATTTCTAAAATCGGTAAAGTTTGAAACAGAGCACTATAACGTTGCGAAAAATGAAATAATTACAGTTGTAGAAGAGTGGGGATTTGAAAAAGAAATAAAATCATCCGATCCCAATTGGAAACTATCTTCAATAAAGCTTGTCTCATAAAATAAAGTTAAGCATAAAAGATACCACTAAAAATTTAGAGGAGCTCCCCAATCAAAAAATTTCTATTTCTTTGGGTAAAAAAAACAAAAAAAATTCAATTGCTTTGCCCAATGATGCTACCACAAAAATTACTTACGCTTCGACACTACCTAAGGCAGTAAGTTATGACCAGCAGCTCTTTAAACAATTTAAAAATTCAACTTATTCCAAAATTGATTTACATGGACACACTGTTGATGAAGCTCATCAAGTTTTAACACAATATGTTAAGAAAAACTTTAATCAGAAGAAGTTATTACATATCGTTATTACAGGTCTAGGTAATAAATCTTCTGATGGTGAATTTTTTACTGGTAAGATAAGAAAAAAATTTCCTTTATGGTTAGAAACAGAGATTTTTCAAAAATATATTAAATCCTATTCCCCTTGCAAAATACAACACGGAGGACTAGGGGCTTTTTATATTAAATTAAATATTAAAGAATAAATTTTTTCTCGTCCGTAGGTTTTATCTCAGACTTAACAGCGTCGTTTACCCAAGCCTTGTTAACGACTTCGATTTTATTATCACTCAGATTTGCTTCAAAGCTAATTCTTTCAAGTATTTTTTCAAACATAGTCTGCAAACGTCTAGCCCCAATATTTTCAACTTCAGTATTAATTTGTTCAGTAAGATTTGCTATTTCTTCTAATGCATCGTCTTCAAACTGTAATTCGATATTTTCTGTGGCAAACAAAGACTTATATTGTTTTGTTAAACTATTATCAGTTTCTTTTAAAATTCTTATAAAGTCATTTTTTGTGAGAGCATTTAATCGTACTCTTACCGGGAGTCTTCCTTGAAGTTCTGGCAATAAGTCGCTTGGTTTTGATTGGTGAAAAGCTCCTGATGCAATAAATAAAATATGATTTGTCTCAATAGTTCCATATTTCGTAGTAACAACTGTTCCTTCAATTAAAGGAAGAAGATCACGTTGAACACCCTCCCTAGACACATCGCCACCTCTTCTTTCACTATTAGGGGCAATTTTATCTATCTCATCGATAAAAACTATTCCACTTTCTTGAACACTTTTTATAGCATTTTGAATAACGTTTTGTTTCTCTGCAATTTTTTCAATCTCTTCTTGTATTAGTGGCTCATAGGCATCGCCTATTTTAAGTTTAGTTTTCTTTTTGTTTTTCAATCCTTTTCCAAAAATATCATTCATGTTAATCATGCCCATTTGAGCACCGGGCATGCCTGGGATATCTAAAGATTGGAAAGGATTAGATTTCTCATCTAAGGATATCTCAACTTCCTTATCATTAAGCTGATTATTTCTAAGCATTGATCGAAACTTCTCTTTTGTTTCATCAGAAGGATTGTCTCCAAGTAAAGATTTTAAAACTATTTCCTCTGCATTAATTTTTGCTTCGCCAATAAAGCGATCACGAACTTTTTTCTTTTCTAAATTTATAGCCACTTCAATTAGATCACGAATAATTTGTTCTACGTCCCTACCAACGTATCCAATCTCTGTAAATTTAGTGGCCTCCACTTTTATAAAGGGAGAGTTTGTTAATTTTGCTAGTTTCCTTGCAATTTCGGTTTTTCCACAACCGGTTGGACCGATCATCAAAATATTTTTAGGGATAATATCATCTCTTAGACTTTCATCCTTTATGTTTAGTCGCCGCCACCTATTACGAAGAGCAATAGCTACTGCTTTTTTTGCTTCATCTTGACCAATAACATATCTATCCAATTCCTCTTTAATTACTTTGGGAGTTAATGTTTGATCATCCATTAAATTTTTATTTCTGCTATATTCAAAGTATCATTTGTATAAATACATAGCTCGGCTGCAACCTTTAAAGATTCAGCAGCTATCTCTTTGGCAGATAAATCAGATTTTCTTCTTAGTGCCCTTGCTGCGCTTAATGCGAAATTACCGCCAGACCCTATAGCGACTATCCCCTCTTGTGGTTCTAATACATCTCCAGTTCCACTGATAAGAAATGTTTCACTCTTATCTGCAGCAATTATCATTGATTCAAGTCTTCGAAGGTAACGATCTGTTCTCCAATCCTTTGCAAGTTCAACACACGCCCTTTTGAGGTTATAGGAAAATTCTTCACATTTTTTTTCTAAACGATCAAAAAGAGCTAAAGCGTCTGCTGTAGAGCCAGCAAAACCTACAATTATTTGATCATTGTGAAAGGTTCTTATTTTATTTGCATTAGATTTTATTACGGCCGTTCCCAAAGTTACTTGACCATCAGAGGCAATCACAACACTTTTTTGATCACGGACACAAACTACTGTAGTAGATCGTATTATTGTTTTATTTTTATCCATTATTCCTATAAATATAGGTACTAATTATCTGATTACAAATGAGAGAATTTACTTCTAATAGAGAAACTAAAGAGACTAAAATTTCAATCTCCTTGAATTTGGATGGCAGTGGCAAACACAACATTCATACCGGAATTGCATTTTTTGATCATATGCTTCAACAAATAAGCACTCATGCTTTAGTTGACTTAGAAATAAAATGTGATGGTGATTTGAAAGTAGACATGCACCATACTGTAGAGGACGTTGGTCTGGCATTGGGTGATAGTATTAATAAAGCATTAGGAGATAAAAAAGGTATTACTAGATTTGCTAACTCCTATGTCACTTTTGATGAAACTCTAACAAGAACAGCAATGGACTTATGTAATAGACCTTATTTTATTTGGAATGTTAAAACAACATTAGACAAAGTTGGAGACATGGAACAAGAACTATTCCCAGAGTTCTTTAAGTCTCTCATTACAGAGGCAAGAATGAATTGTCATATTGAAACCCTATATGGAGATAACAACCATCACATTATAGAAAGCTGTTTTAAATCATTCGCACTATCGCTAAAAAAAGCAGTTACTATTGATCCAAGAAAAAAAAATATTCCAAGCTCTAAAGGAAAGCTTTGAAAAAAAAAGTCATTGGACTTATTGACGGGGAATCCGGAAATATTGGATCAATTAAAAAAGCAATCAAAGACATAATCAAAAATAGACCTTATCAACTTAAAGTAATCAAGGATGATTTTAATCCTATGATATTTGATAAGATCATCTTACCTGGCCAGGGTGCTTACGCTACTTTAATTTCTAATTTGAAAAAATTTAGAATTTATCAGCCATTAAAAAAATACTTAGAAAGTGACTCTTCTTACCTCGGCATATGTGTGGGAATGCAAATTTTATCTGATAGGGGGCATGAAGACAAGATTACCAAGGGTTTAGGAATTATTTCTGGAGAGATAAAAAAATTTAAAGATAAAAAATTAATTATCCCACACATGGGTTGGAACTCGATTAAATTGAACAAAGAAGACCTCATTATTAAAAAGAATTTAGACAAAAAAGATTTCTACTTTGTGCATAGTTATATCTTCGAAAACATTGAAAAAAAAAATGTCCTAGCTACTACAATTTATGGCAAAAAGTTTCCTTCCATCGTTAAGAAAGGAAATATATATGGAGTTCAATTTCACCCTGAAAAAAGTCATAAATATGGGCTTAATTTGATTAAAAACTATATTTTGAAATCATGAAAATATTTCCA
>ERZ802822.1645-NODE-1645-length-13260-cov-5.340742_pt1 | contig 13260 bp, 11 predicted proteins | sample MGYA00345649_ERZ802822 | MGnify/ENA primary metagenome ERZ802822 (study PRJEB30503, sample SAMEA104212359) | marine metagenome | biome: Westerlies Biome; feature: [SRF] surface water layer (ENVO:00010504) within the epipelagic zone...; material: water...
ATTACACCTGGTATTAAAGATACTAAATTAATTGAAGAGCTAAGGCATTATTATGAATAAAGGTTATTTTGGTAAATACGGTGGAACATTTATCCCTGAAACACTTTCTCATGCATGTGAAGAGCTTGATCATCTTTATGCAAAAATAAAAGATACTGATGAATTTAAGATTGAATTAAAGGACATTTATGTTAACTACGTTGGTAGGCCATCACCATTATATTTTGCTCAAAGTCTAACTGAGTATTACGGCGGACCAAAAATTTGGTTTAAAAGAGAGGATTTAAATCATACTGGCGCTCACAAGATCAATAATACTGTTGGACAGGCACTATTAGCTAAAAAGCTTGGTAAGAGAAGAATTATTGCTGAAACTGGTGCAGGCCAACATGGTGTAGCGACAGCAACAATTTGTGCAAAGCTTAATTTAGATTGTGTCATCTACATGGGTCAGACTGATATTGAAAGACAAGAATTAAATGTATTTAAAATCAAAACATTGGGCGCAGAAGTTATTCCTGTAACTTCTGGTACGGCAACACTTAAAGATGCTCTGAATGAATCAATTAGAGATTGGGTGACCAATGTAGAAGATACTCATTACATTATTGGCACCGTAGCCGGACCGCACCCGTACCCTATGATCGTGCGAGATTTCGCTGCGACGATTGGCCAAGAAGCGCGAGCGCAGATGCTTGAACAGGTCGGTCGCTTGCCCGATGCGGTGGTTGCCTGTGTGGGTGGAGGATCTAATGCCATGGGTATTTTTTATCCCTTTATTGATGATGTGGACGTGGCGCTGGTTGGCGTAGAGGCTGGTGGTCATGGAATCGCTAGTGGCGCCCATGCCGCACCCTTAAACGACGGCAAAGTGGGTGTTTTGCACGGCAATCGTTCCTATTTGATGTCTGATTCCGACGGGCAGATAAAAGAAACTCACTCAATCTCTGCAGGTTTGGATTATCCGGGTGTTGGACCGGAGCATGCTCATCTGAAAGATATCGGTCGCGCCACCTATGACAGCGCCACCGATGATGAGGCTATGGAGGCTTTCCGCTTGCTGAATAATCTTGAGGGTATCCTGCCGGCGCTCGAGACAAGCCATGCCCTGGCCTGGGTCAGTGCCAACGCGCCCGCTATGGCTAAGAACGAAATTATATTGGTCAACCTCAGTGGTCGCGGTGATAAGGATATTCTGACCGTGGCCGACATTGATGGAATCAGTCTGACATGAGTCCTGCGGATACGCGCATTCGCCATTGTTTGGACGCCTGCCGGCAAAACAACCGTACGGCCCTGGTGAGCTTCATCACTGCGGGTGACCCCGGCCCAAGTTATACCGTAGCTGCCTTGCACAGCCTGGTGGCGGGCGGTGTGGATATTTTAGAGCTGGGCATTCCATTTTCTGATCCGGAAGCAGAAGGGCCGTCTATTCAAGCCGCCAATGAGCGGGCGCTCGCCCATGGCGTTACCCTCGCTAATGTACTGCAGATGGTTGAGGAATTTCGTCTCAAGGACGCCACGACCCCGGTGGTATTAATGGGGTATTTGAATTCGGTATTGGCCATGGAAGATTTTGCTGAACGCGCGGGTGGTGCTGGTGTGGACGGCTTGATCATGGTCAATTTGCCACCAGAAGAAGGGGATCAACTGCAGCGAAAACTCGCCGCGAATAACATCGACTTAATCTATCTGCTGGCGCCGACCACTACGGATGAGCGTGCGCGACAAATTGCCGCCAAGGCCAGCGGTTTTATTTACTACGTATCGCTCAAAGGCATTACCGGCGCCAGTCACCTGCAAACAGATGAGGTGGCATCACGGTTACAGCAATTGCGTCAATACACTGGTTTGCCTTTTTGTGTCGGCTTCGGCATTAAAGATGCGGCCACAGCACGGGCTTTGGCACCTCATGCTGACGGCGTTGTCGTCGGCAGCGCGTTGGTTAACACGATGGCTGACGGCGGTCACGCCAGCGAGGTGGCCGGGCGTTTGCAGCAGCAAGTTGCCGCGATCCGCAATGGCATTGATGCGGCCGACCACGCGTAGCAAAGACGCAGCTCGATGAATCTAGATGCCTGGCTGGACTACATCGCCAATCAGCATCAACAAACCATCGATATGGGGCTCAGTCGTACCGAGGAAATGGTCCGGCGCATGGAACTGAGGCAGCCCGCGCGCAGGGTTGTGACGGTAGCAGGCACAAATGGCAAAGGATCTACCATTACGGCGCTAGAGAGCTTGCTAGTGAAAGCTGGGCTGCGAGTACTTAGCACGTTGTCGCCCCATGTTGTGCGTTTTAATGAAAGGCTTCGCCTTAACGGTATGGAATTGTCCGATGATGCCATTTGTGCGGCATTTGCGGAGATAGAGCAGGCTCGTCAACTTAACCCTGTCGTAGCCTTGACCTATTTTGAATTTGCTGCGCTCGCAGCGTTGTGGTGCGCGCGGCAAAATCGCGTGGATGTTGTGCTCCTAGAAATTGGCTTGGGAGGGCGGCTGGATGCGTTCAATGTAATTGATGCCGATATCGCGGTGATTACCAGCATTGGCATAGACCATGAGAAATTTCTGGGTAACACCCGAGAGGCTATAGGGGCCGAAAAGGCCGGGATATTGCGCTTCGGACAGCGTGTAGTGCTTGGCCCGGATATGCCTGCGTCCGTGCTTTCGCGGTGCCGGGAACTTAATGTACAGCCCTTGCGCGCTGGTGATGATTTTGTGGTGTCCGAGGGTTCTGGGCCGCTGCTCTGGACTCTGAGCTGGGGGCGCGAGCGTCTGGTTAATCTGCCTATGGGCAACCTAGCACCGAGCAATATTGCGCTAGCTCATCAGGCTGCGCTGGGGTTAACGCAGATTTCTAGTGCCCAGATGGAGGAGACGTCAGCCCAGGCATGCATTCCCGGTCGTATGCAGCAGCTCAGGTACCGCGGGCGTTTACTTGTACATGACGTCAGCCATAATCCTGCGGCGGCGAAATTTCTCTGCCATCAACTTGCACAGCGTGATTTGCAACCGAAATATGTGTTGTGCGCAATGCTGGCAGATAAAGACCATGCTGCCGTTTATGCAGCGGTGGCAAATTTCACTGCGGCGCCATGGACATTGGTCGACACTCGGGGGGAGAGAGGTTTTTCCGCCGCTCAACTCGCAAACGCCATGCAGATAGAGTGTGATCAGGCGCCGGATATGCCAACAGCCCTGCATCAGGCACTTGCTTGTACGCAACCGGATGATGTTATTCTAGTATTTGGTTCATTTAACGCGATTGAGCAGAGCCTGTGGCTGCGCTCGCACGGTGATGCTCTATGAAAAGTGAACGTGCTCGGCTGCGGGTGACGACGCTTGTAGTGGCGTTTGCTCTCGCACTGATTTTTATACCAATGTTATTTGACGAACCCGCGACGGACTATCAGACGTTAGTGGTCTCTGGCAGCGGGCCTTTGAGTAAAGAGCGGGTTATGGCGTTACGCAATGAATTACGGCAACCATTGGGCGACAGTCCATTGGTTATTGATTTTGATCAAGCGGTGCCAGCCTCGGATGTTATGGAGCGCGTTCATCAATTGGTCTCTGAGGTGGACGTCGATGGCTATAACACTCAAGACGGCACCCGCTTTGGCGAACCCATTCTTAAAGAATTAACTCAAGATAGTCGTGTATTGGCGATATTGGTTGCTCGGCATAATGACCGTGCAAAGGCCAAGGCACTGCGCGATGAGATGCGCGAACAGGGTTATGAAGCGTTTATTAGCACGGTAAAATTGGAAGTCGGAGGCGAAAATAGTTCGGAAAATATCCTACATCGTGTCGCAGTTGGTCCATTGCTGAGTCATACTGAGGCGGAGCGGCAGCGAGGGGACATTAGCCTCGCAAATAACGTAGCAGCCCGAGTGATGGAAATGAGTCAATAAGGCGATGGCGACGCTAGATCTAATAATTTGGGGCTTGATTATTGTTTCGGCGGTAATCGGGATGACTCGGGGCTTCGTCAAGGAAGCTACTTCGCTGGGCGCTTGGATTGGAGCGGTTGCCGCAGCGATGTTTTTCGGTCCTATTTTAGCTTCTACCTTTCCTGATAGTTGGGCGGAAAGTCCGCTTGGGTTAAACATCGCCTATGGGATGATGTTTACCATTGCGGTTGTGGTTGGATTGAACCTTCAGCTGCTCTTGACCAGATTGGTGTCTTCCTCTGGTCTTACCGGTACGGATCGCTTTCTCGGAATTATTTTCGGCGGTTTTCGTGGAGCCGCGGTAGTCACCGTATTGCTTATGGGTCTGCAAACCTTTGTCGGTGGCGCTTCTTGGTGGGAGGAATCGGATCTGAAGGATACCTATCTGGATTTTGAAGATGAGGTATGGAGTAGCTTGGACTTTGCCAATGAGGTCATGACCGATTTAAGAGCAGAGGGCGATGATGCGGATGTTCCCGATCTGCCCGATTTGCCAGACGATGCCGACATAGATTACGAAGACTATGACTATTGAATTTACTGGCATGGTGATCGAGGCCTTATAAGCGATGTGCGGAATTGTCGGACTGGTTGCTCATGAAGAAGTAAAACAAGATCTATACGACGCTCTTACGGCATTGCAGCATCGGGGGCAGGATGCCGCGGGCATCGTGACTAGTGATGGCCAACGCTGTTTTTTGCGCAAACACAATGGCTTGGTCGGTGATGTCTTTCGCGAAGAGCATATGGCGCGGCTACAAGGTCATGTTGGTTTAGGCCATTGTCGCTATCCAACGGCAGGATCGGCCAGTTCATCAGAAGCTCAGCCCCTGTACGTGAATTCGCCTTACGGCATCGCTCTGGCACATAACGGTAATTTGACCAATACCGAAGAGCTTAAGAATGATCTGTTTACAGAAAATCTCCGGCATTTGAATACCAACAGTGATTCTGAGGTGCTGCTCAATGTGCTAGCTAACGAATTAAGCACGATGCACGCTTTGGATCCGTCTCCGACGGAGCTGTTTAAAGCGGTCGGCGCAGTGCACGAGCGTTGTCGCGGAGCTTATGCCGTAGTGGCTATGGTAATCGGTTCGGGAATCCTTGGTTTTCGGGACCCCTACGGTATTCGCCCCCTCGTATATGGGTCGCGAACCACGGCATTGGGTACGGACTATATGATTGCCTCCGAATCGGTGGCCTTGGATATTTTGGGCTTTACGCGGATTGCTGATGTAGCCCCAGGGGAAGCGATTTTTATCAGCGACAGTGGTGAAATCCATAAGCACCGTTGTGTTGCCGATACGCGTCTGGTGCCATGTATTTTTGAGCACGTCTATTTTGCCCGCCCGGATTCAATTATTGATGATATTTCGGTCTATAAGAGTCGGCTAAGGATGGGCGAGCGCTTAGCACGGCAAGTGTTGGCGCGATATAGCCAAAACGAGCATGACATTGATGTGGTGATTCCAATTCCCGACACAGGGCGCACAGCGGCGCTGCCGCTAGCTCATGAACTAGGAACTAAATACCGCGAGGGCTTTGTTAAGAACCGCTATATAGGCCGTACATTCATAATGCCGGGTCAGCAACAGCGGCAAAAATCTGTGCGGCAAAAGCTCAATGTCGTAGACCTTGAATTTAAGGGTAAAAATGTTTTGCTCGTGGATGATTCGATTGTGCGCGGTACAACGATTCAGCAAATCATTCAAATGGCTCGTGAGGCGGGCGCGCGAAAGGTCTATATGGCCTCGGCGGCGCCGGCTCTTCGGTATCAGAACGTTTACGGCATTGACATGCCTGCGCGGGAGGAATTTGTTGCCCATGAGCGCAGCGATGAGCAAGTGGCTCATTACATTGGCGCGGATTGGCTTTTGTATCAAAGTATTGAAGACTTGAAAGCAAGCACTCACGAGGGTAACCCCCACGTGCACGATTTCGAGTGCTCAGCGTTTGATGGCAACTATATAACTGGCGATATTGATGAGGCTTATTTGGCGCGGGTGTCTGCGGCGCGTAACGACCTTTCCAAATTGCAGCGCGAACTCGATTTACAATTTCAAAGCAATCGCCAGAGTAAGGAGAGCCGCTCGGCAGAAACCGCTGAGGACATGCTCGATTTGCATAACCATGGTTAAAGCATCAATGGGCGACAACAACTGATGGCTGGGCGGCGCCCAACGCCCTGCGTAGGAATTTGTTCGACCACGTATGGCGATCTGGTGTGTCGAGGTTGTAAACGCTTCGCGCATGAAATTGTGCAGTGGAATGGTTATGACGGGGACCAACAGCAGCGTGTCTGGCAGCGCCTCAAAACTCTCCGAGACGAGGTATTAAGTCAGGTTGTTCTGTGCCGAGATCCACAACGTTTCATTGCTTACTGCCATGCTGCCGAGCTTTCTCACCAGCAAAGCAGTGATGACATCTATGCGGTACTCGTGCATCTGGCTCAGAACACTTGCTCACTTGAGGCCGCCGGATTGGCGTTCAGCGATGACTGGCGACCCCAATCTTTGACCACTGAAACCGATTCTTTGGCGGCATTGCAGCTGCTGGATGCAGAAAATTACGTCCGTGCTCAGGCTCACTACGAGCGGAATTTTAAGGTCACAGTCTGATGTCGGTCGCGCCTGAATCGGTATTAGAATTTTTGCATGAGCCAACTCCGATCGGCTGGCAGCAGGCCGCTTGCGAGCATCTGCCAGAATTATTAATTGATCACGCTAACTGCGAGAAGAAAGCGGCAAGTAATGCAATCAGTCTGATTTACCGGTATGTGGAGCATCCGCATTTATTGCAGAAAATGTCGAGACTCGCGCGCGAAGAATTGCGTCACTTTGAACAAGTCGTGGATGCGATGAGCGATCAAGGGGTTGAGTATATTCAGTTGAGCCCGTCGCGTTACGCCGCAGGGCTGCATCGATTGATCAATAAACATGAGCCCCAGCGGCTGGTGGATTCGTTGATTTGTGGTGCAGTTGTTGAGGCCCGTTCCTGCGAACGTTTTGCCGCTCTGATTCCGGTGCTGCCAGATGCCATCGGACAGCTGTATAAAAGTTTACTGAAGTCTGAGGCACGACACTTTCAAGACTACCTAGACTTGGCGCGAGACTTTGCACAGTTCGTTGAGAAAGATATTGATATCCCACAGCGCATCGAGGTGTTCTTGCAAGCAGATGCTGAACTTATTAGTACAGCGGACACTGAATTTAGGTTCCATAGCGGCGTGCCAAGCTAAAGCACTCCAACTCAAATTCTTCTGTTTGCTGTCGGCACAACCAGCCGCAACCCTCCCAAGCACCCAAAACAATGCGATTTTTGTTTTCGTTCACGTGATGGAGTCCGGGTCTATGGGTGTGCCCGTGAATTAACGTCTGCGCTGAATTGTGCGTCATAACTTCAGTAATGGCCTCGGTATTGGCGTCCATTATTGATTCAGCCTTATTTGCGTTTTCTTGCTTACTGCGGCGGCGTAGGTCCTCGCCAAAAGCGCGACGTTCGGCGAGGCTCTGAGCTAAGAACTCCTGCTGCCATTGGACGCCGCGTAGTTGTTTACGAAGCGCTTGGTATTCCGTGTCGTCCGTGCACAGCAAGTCGCCGTGACAGAGCAGCAGGTTAGGATCCGGCTGGTGCATATCCTCGATAAGGCAAACCCCGGTGCGCTCGGCAAAGCGATCCTTAAATAAGAAGTCTCTATTGCCATGCATTAAGAAGACCGAACAGCGAGCTGTGGCGTTATTTAGGGATTGTGTTAGCGCTTGCGCGAGTGGGCTATCATCGTCGTCGCCAATCCACATTTCGACCAAGTCGCCGAGAATGTAAATTTCGTCCACCTCTGCGGCTTCACTGGTAAGGCACTCGTTAAAGCGTAAAAACTGCGAACTCGTTGGGTCGTCGAGATGCAGATCGGACATAAAAAGACGATGCATGATTCTTCGTGGCCTAATTCGGGAGCCAATCAATAGCGAGATTTGCCGCTGCTGCTAGCATGGTATTTTGCAACAGCGCGACTCGTGTCATCGGGCCGACGCCGCCGGGCACTGGGGTAACCCAGCCCGCAACTTCTTTAACCGCGTCGAATTGAACATCGCCGTAAAGTTTATTGTTGTCCCCGCGGGTGATGCCGATATCGATTACCGTTGCACCGGGCTTGACCCATTCAGCAGGCACGAGCCCTGGTTTTCCTACAGCACTGATCAATAGGTCAGCATGGCGGGCTCGGGCGCCAGTATCCTTAGTGAATTTATGCGCTGTCGTGACGGTGCTGCCCGCCAGTAATAATTCCAGGCCCATAGGGCGACCCACGTGATTGGAGGCGCCTATGATTACGGCGTCGGTATTCTTGAAATTTGTACCAATGTGCTCCAATAGCTGCATTACACCCTTAGGCGTGCAACTGCGCAGCTCTGGCCGACGCAGAGCGAGCCGGCCAATATTGTAGGCGTGGAAGCCGTCTACATCTTTGTTTGGTCTGATACGATCGATGATGCGATCTTCGTCGATATGTGCAGGCAGAGGTGTTTGTACCAGAATACCGTCAATGAGTTCATCCTCGTTGAGCTGGTCGATATGATTCTCAAGGGTCGATTGTGGAGTATTTTCGGGTAAGTGAAGGGCGGTGGAGTGAACGCCGACTTGCTCACAGTCCCGGCGTTTGCCTTTGACATAGACCTCGGACGCGGGATCGTTACCGACCAGAATCACAGCCAGGCCGGGCTGACGATGGCCCAGAGCCTGCCACTCAGCGACCACATTGGTCAGCTCAGCACGAATCGATTTGGCGATAGCGTTGCCGTCAATAATTTGTGCAGCCATGAACGAACCTCAAAAAATGCTAGTTTAACTCCGAGCTGATGGAATCACTAACATAAGAGCAGGCCTAGGTAATTTATAAAACGGGCCAACAGGGTTTGACCATCTCAAAACACCTCAGTATTATCCCGCTCCTTCGCTTGCGGTGGAGTTCTCTACCGTTTCGAAATTCGGGGTATAGCGCAGTCTGGTAGCGCGCCTGCTTTGGGAGCAGGATGTCGGGAGTTCGAATCTCTCTACCCCGACCAATTTTCAACAGCAGCTTTGGTGCTCGAACGCTTAAACGGCGACCAAGCGTTGAAGGACTTGAGAGTCGAGCTTTAAGGGGCAGGAGTCAGGGTCGGCCAAGCATGCGCCCGTAGCTCAACTGGATAGAGCATCGGCCTTCTAAGCCGAGGGTTACAGGTTCGATTCCTGTCGGGCGTACCATTTGTTGTGATCTGGCCTCTGTCTCGGTCGATAAACTTTGATTCGATGCTGTCGGATGTAATGGTGGGCGTAGCTCAGTTGGTAGAGCTCCGGATTGTGATTCCGGTGGTCGCGGGTTCAATCCCCGTCGTCCACCCCAGTTAGTTTCCTGACCCACAGTGACATCCCATCTTACAAAACAGCACCAAGGCAGTCTCGACAACCTCGGCTCCGTTGCCGCTCAGATTGCGCGTTGCGCAGTTAATTGCCGCTTGTTATTGGACTGGGCGGCTGCGTGTCTCTACCCCAGGTCGTGGGCGTCGTGCTCAATTCAAATGTTATACGAGCGCCGTCCGAGATCTCATGGTGTTGGATCCACGCCTTATTGAGTGCTTTGCCGTTTAGGCTCGCAGCAGCGATATACAGGTGTGCCGGTGAGGCTTTTGGTGCTTCAATAATAAGCTTACGACTACTTTCCCCAAGGCTGACCTCGATGCGGGTGAATGCGGGTGCGGTTAAAAAATACCAGTCCTGTCCCATCATCGGATAAAGGCCCATGAGTCCGCAGATATAAAATGCGCTATGGCAGCCCATGTCTTCATTGTCAGGCAGGCCATTACGAGCGGTAGAGTAGGCTTTTGCGAGGATATTTCGCAGGGTTGAGGACGATTTGTCTGGGCGTTGCGCGTAGTGATAGAGCAATGGGATGTGCATGAACGTCTCTTTCGTCGCTCGAAGTTTTTCAGCAAAGAAGCGGTCTAGCTTCTCTGCAAATGCGTCAGGCCCCCCACACCGATTCACCAAGCCGGCGAAATCGTGATGAGCATTGAAACTCCACGCGCGACTTTTGCCTTCGTAGAAGTAGGGATCGTTCCATGAGTCCGGTCGGGTTCGATTTACGTCAAAGGGTTGCGCCCACTGGCCATCCGGATCTTTCGGCGCGAAATGCGCCAGTTCGGGATTCCAGAGGTTCCATAGTTTTTTGGCGCTGTGAATATACTGTTGGGCAACGTCATTGTGACCAAGCTGTTGCGCTAGACTTGAGATACACCAGTCCTGGTAGCTGTATTCTAGGTGCCGACTGACGCAGTTAATGGCATTTGTTGAGACATAGCCTAGATCTCTGTAATCGCGAAGATAGCGCCCGTGGCTATATGGATCGTCTGGTTCGACTTCGTTGTTTTTGCGCATAAAATCTAAGGCGCTAGCGTAGTCGATCCCTTCAATACCCTTCAGGCGAGCCTCATTAAATAAGATGTCGGCGGAACTGCCGCCTTGAACTTTGGTGCTGTGACCGGTTATCCATGCATCGGGCAGCCAGCCCGTCTGCGTCGCGATGTCGAGCAAACAGTTAAGCATGTCGCGCTGTAACTCTGGGGCAAATAGCATCAATAACGAGTTTGCGTTTCGCACGCTGTCCCAGAGCGTATAGAACTCGGAAAAGTGCCTTACGTCGCTCCGCCAATGTGTGAGTTCGTCGTTAGTGCCAAGATCTGTTGGCATGCAAAGCAGCCGATAAAGAAAGGTATAAAAGATAGATCTCTGTTCTTCACTTCCTCCTTCGACTTTTATCCGATCAAACCAAGTGTTCCAATTTTCCGCGTGTTCGCCCAGCATCGCCTCGAATGGCTTTTGTTGGCATTCAAGCGTCAGGTTGTCTTGGGCTTTTTTTACACTGACAAAAGACACGCCAATACGTACTTCTACCAGTCGCGTATTAGTAAAGTGGGCGACGGTTCTCGCGCCAACGCCTTCGGCTTTTTTGCCATCGCATAGTGTTTCGCTTGATCCTACCAGTGTTCTGGCAGGTGCTTGGCTGACCGTCCCGGAAAAGAAAATATCGTAGGGATGATTATGGCCCCAACCGCCCTTGAAGGTACCAGAGCCCTCGAATTCTTGATTACCGATCCAGCGTATTTCAGAGCTAAGACAAACTGCATGACGCAGGGGGTGAAACTTATGCACCGCGCTTGCGTCTATTAGGACGTTAGCGTCGCAACCCTGCGGGAACTGAAAGCGGCTGATACCGCATCGCGGTGAAGAGGTAAGTTCTACATCGATCGAGCCGGGCTCAAGGCAAACCTGATAAAGCCCCACTCTTGAGCGCTCGTTGCGCCGAGAAAACGTTGGTGGTTCCGTGGTCGGTTCACCAACGAACGGAGTTAATCGAACATTTCCAAATCGACCCTCACCGCCTGTTCCGCTGACATGGGTGTGGGAAAATCCCTGCAACGCCTGATCGCTGTTGTATCCATTGGTTGGATGCGGCGGCACACAATCGGGTCCAAGGCGTACCAAGCCCAGGGGGGTATAGGGGCCGCAGAGGGTATTGCCGGGACCGTCGACGCCGATAAAAGGGTCAACTAAATCGATGCTCGGTTTTGAAATTTCAGGATTTTGATCTTGTGCATCAGTCAACGCTCCTACTCCCACATTCGTTACTGACTTGGTTTGCTAGTGTTTTCTTGCCGTAATTCGCTTCATTCCTCAAGGTTTGATTCCCAGTTACGGCAAACATTAACAATGTAATCATAAATTCTCGTGCTCACCTAGATGGAAAAGTATTTGCAATTAAGTTTAACTTCTTTGATAGATACGCAGTTTCACCGAGCCTTGGGCGAGTGCGAGTAAATATTCAGGTCACTGGTAATCAGATGGAGATAGGAGGAACCATGGAAGAGGCTTCTGGTACGCAAGAGAGTTGGCATGCGACGGCCTGTAATTTGTGCTACGCCAATTGCGGGATACTAGTACAGACCGATGAAAGTAGCCGGTCTATTCTGAAAGTCAGGGGCGACAAAGAGCACCCGGCGTCCAGAGGCTACATTTGCAACAAAGCAGCCCAAATCAACTACTACCAAAGCAGTAAGGACAGACTTTCCTCGCCGTTAAGGAGACGGCCAGACGGTAGTTACGAAGAAATAAGTTGGGATGTCGCAATTAACGAAATTGCCACAAAAATGGCCGCAATTCGCGACGAACATGGGGGCGATAAAATTTTTCGTTACGGCGGTGGCGGGCAAGGCAATCATTTAGGCGGGAGCTACTTCGGGCCCGTTTCTAAAGCACTGGATATGCGATATCAGAGTAACGCCCTGGCCCAAGAGAAAACTGGGTATGCGTGGATGATGGGGCGGATGTTCGGAACCAATGTGCACGGCGAAATGGAGCACACCCAATGTTTGTTTATAGTCGGAAAAAACCCTTGGCAATCGAACAGTATTCAGCGCGCAAGGGTGTTACTAAAAGAAATCTCCAAAGCGCCAGACCGAACCCTGATTGTTGTTGATCCACGTCGCACCGAAAGCGCGGAATTAGCCGATATTCATTTGGCGGTAAAGCCCGGTCGCGATGCTTGGGCACTCTCAGCAATGATTGCTCATGTGATTCAGCAGAACCTAATACCAACGGCATGGTTAGATGAGCACGTGCTAGGTTTAGAGCGCGTTATAAGCCGATTTAGCGACATTGACGTTGACGCTTATTCAAATTTCGCAGGCCTAGATCCGCGTGATGTACGAGCCGCCGCTACCGCGATAGCGACGGCAGAAAGTAGCGCTTATTATGAGGATCTGGGTGTGCAAATGGCGCCGCATTCCACGCTCCTAAGTTATTTGAACTTGCTAATGATGACGATCACGGGCCACTTTGGTAAGCCGAACACACTTGCGCCACTGCAGTCGCTCGGAGGCCAGTTCTTTGGGGTTCATGACATGGGCGAGGCCGATGATTTGGGCTATGAATGTTTGAGCAGCAACGGTAGCACCTCTTACCAGACACCTGAACTGGACGCCTTGGCTGCCAAGGGAATGCGTTTCACACAGTGCTATTCACAACCCGTGTGCACGCCTTCCCGTGTTCAGATTATGACCGGGCGCTATAACCACGCAAATTATGAATACTTCGGTTACTTGAATCCAAAAGAGTTTACCTTTGGCAATCTTGCCAAGAAAGCCGGGTATGCCACATGCATCGCCGGCAAATGGCAACTCGGCAATCAAGCCGACTCACCACAGCACTTCGGATTCGAACAGTCCTGTCTTTGGCAACATACCCGCCCGGGGCGGTCCAAAGAGAGGTGGCGAGC